>Ga0172377_10007403_pt1 | contig 11291 bp, 7 predicted proteins | sample Pumphouse3metaG_FD_119749 | JGI IMG/M metagenome (GOLD analysis project Ga0172377, IMG submission 119749) | Leachate microbial communities from a municipal landfill in Southern Ontario, Canada - Pumphouse #3 metaG | ecosystem: Engineered > Solid waste > Landfill > Unclassified | place: Canada... | reverse complement strand
GGCGACCGACTCGGGCGCACGGAACTCGATCACCGAGACCGCCGCCGGGACGAACGTCCGCCCGTTTCTCGCCAACCCGAAACGCCGAAGGGTGAACCGGTTGCCAGTCTTTCCCGCGGACGGGGCCGTCCGCGCCCCGGTCTTGCGTATCTTTTTCACTCGTCGGATAGAATACCTGTCCCCCCCCCCTCTTCTCCTCCTTCCTCCTTTTCCCTTCCTCCCTCTTCCTTCCTCCCTCTTCCCGGCTCACCCGCCGCTGAGCAGCTCGACCGTGACCGGGCCGTCGTTGAGCAAGCGCACTTTCATCTCCGCGCCGAAAACGCCGGTGCCGACGCGCGACGCGCCAAGCGTGCCGCGCAAGTGGCGCACGAGCGCCTCGTAGAGCGGTTCGGCCTGCTCCGGACGCGCCGCCGCCACAAAACTGGGGCGGTTGCCTTTGCGCGTGTCGGCGTACAGCGTGAACTGCGAGACCACGAGGACCGCGCCGCCGATGTCGAGGACCGAGCGGTTCATCAACCCCGCCTCGTCCTCGAAGATCCGCAACGCGGGGATCTTGCGCGCCAGCCACGCCGCGTCGTCTATGCCGTCGCTGTGCGTAATGCCGAGAAGCACCAGCAGGCCGGGACCGATTTCGGCCACGCGCCGCCCGTCCACCTCGACGGACGCCTCGGAGACGCGCTGGATCAACGCCTTCATCAAAGCACCGTGACTTTCAGCCCCTGCCGGTCGACATCAAAGTCGAAGAAGCGCGCGTGCGCGTTGGGCGGGTGGGCCTCAAAGCTCGCGCGGATGCGTTCCGACGCCGCCGCGCTCTTGGCGATCATGAAGATGAAGCCGCCCCCGCCCGCGCCCGGCAGGAGCGCCGCCTCGGTCTCACGTGAGACCGAGGCGAGAAGCGCCTCGATCGGCGCGTTGGTCGAGCCCGGATCGATGCTCTTTTTCAATTCCCAGTAACGCGCCACGCCGGCTGCGAAGCCGTCGATGTCCTGCGCGTCGAGCGCTTCCTTGGTCGCCAGCGCCGACACCTTGAGCGCCTCCACGGTCCGCAGGATCGCTGGGTCGCGCGCGAGATAGCCGGAGACCACATTCTGCAGGATGTTGCGCGCCATGCGTTTCTGTCCGGTGAAGTAGAGCAGGCAACGCTGCTTCAGCTCGCTGCCCTCCGACATGTCGAAGACCGTCCAGCGCAGCGAGACCGTCTGGTCCGGCCCCGGCTGCGTGCGGATCAATTTCACGCCGGGCATGATGCCGCCGACCTGATCCTGCCAGCCGCCGCCCGTGCACATCCGCTGTTCGAGGATCGACGTCATGCGGATCAAACGGTCGGTGTTGAACGGCACGCCCAGCACGCGGTCGAGACAGGCGATCACCGCCGCGCCCAAGATCGAACTCGTCCCCATGCCCGAGCCCTTTGGCAGCGACGAGAAGATCGTGAGGTCCAGCCCGCCGCCCAGCGCCTTGAGCCATTTGGCCAGCGGCTCCTCGCGCCGCGACGGGCTGATCCCGGCCAAGATCAGCGCGGCCTTGGCCAGTGCCGCCCAGTCGTGCGGATCATGATGATCGAGCAGCTCGGCCGTGGTGCGGATCTCCTTGCGCTCGCCCAGATCAATGCTCGACAGGCGGATGCACCCCGCCGTGTTGAGTTTGGCCATCACTTGAACCGGATAGAGCCCGTTGAGCGTCACCGCCGCGTTGAGCACCGTGCCGCCGCGCTCCGTGCAGATCGGCGGCGTGTCGGACCAGCCGCCCGCGAAATCGATGCGCACCGGCGTGGTGACCCACACCACCTGATCGTGCAGGATCGCCGCCGGCCGCGGCAGGCGGCAGGGCTCGAAGCTCACCGCCACCGCCGCCGCCACTTCGGACAGGCAGGAAGGCAGGGCGGGCGCGGCGATCTGAGCGGCAAACGTTTCGCTGATCATCGCCATCAGCCGCAAGATGCGCGCGCGCAAGAGCGGCTTGCCCAGCGCTGCGCCGTCCAGCAGGCCGGCAAGCTGACGCAACGCGCGCGTCGCCTCTTCGCCGGTGCGGATCTCGCCACACACCTCCGCCGCAGGCAGCGCATCGTTGTTCAGCACGCGCTCGGCCACGTTCAGCAGATTCATCTGACGCCGGATCTCGGCGCGCACGGCCAGCAGACGCGCAGGGTTCACCCGGGGCAGCACCTCGGCCAAGCTATAGCGCGTCCCGCGGCCCGCAGCCCGTTCCGCCGGCCCGTCCGCGCCCTCTGCGGCGAGCCTCGCCAGCGTCATGGCCTCGGCCAGCACATCGTCCAACTGCCCCACGCGCCACAGCCGCGCGCGCCAGAGGCCGTCGCGCTCGTCGCCGCGCCACACGCGCCCGGGTTTCATCCCGGCGCGCGCCAGCACCCGTTCGATCGGAGTGTTCAGGAAAAGGCAGGGCCTCGTTGCAGGTGGGACGCCTGCGCTCCCAGTGGAGAACGGCGTCTTGAAATCGTCGTCAAGCCCATACGCCACGGCCGCCCAGTCGCGCGCGCCGACCGGCAGCACCACCAGGCCCGTGCCGGGCGGCAAGCGAACCGCTGCGGTCGCTTCGGGGGGCAGGCCGGTGAGAATGTTCTCCCCTTCCAGTTCCAGCCCCGCGCACGCCGCGGCATGCACCGACTCCACCAGCGCGTTGCCCGTCGTGAACGGGCACTCGATCCGCGCGTTGAACACAAACGCCCGACCGGTCTCGCCGCTGCCGGTCACGCACGCGCCGCTGCCGTTGGCAAAGCCGTAGGCCTGCGCCGTGCGCGACAACCCCGAGAAGCCCGCCAACAGTTCGCGGCTGCTGCCGATGTGGAAGAATTCGCAGTACGGCACGATGTTGACCTGGAACGGGACCCCGCGCAGCGCGCGATAAAAGGCGCGCATGCGCCGCCGGTGTGCCGCATCGCGCCCGCGCGCTGTGACAAACCGATCCAGATAGCGCGCCTCGTCAAAGCGCGGTGCGACCGCCATGGTCAGCTCTTCGTAAAGGTCCAGCGGCGGGCAGTCGCCGCCGGTGATCGCATCCAGCAGCCCCGTCTTCCCCCCCATTGAGCGTTGAGCGTTGAGCATTGAACGTTGAGCGTTCTTCCCCCTTCTACATTCGACACTCTCTCCGTCTCCCGGAACTGCCGGTACTGCCGACGGAACCCCCGCCGCTTTCACCAGCCGCGCGCAGACCTCGGGTGTCAGGCTGATGAGCCCGGTGTCCACCGCCACGTGGCCGAACGGGTCGACCGCCCCGCACGCGCGCGCTTCCGGCTCAGAGGGCTTTTGCAGAAAATCGACGACCGGCACGCACTCCGTGCGCTGCGGATTCGCGCCGAAACCGGACGGCACATACACGCCATGCCGCGAACCGCGCTCGACCGGCCCGAAGTAGGCGACGCCCGTGACGCCCGGCCGCGAAAAATCCACCGACGCATGGTCGAAGGTGAGCAGAACGTCGCCGGAGGTGATCAGCACATGGCCGCCCGCAGGCGCCGGCAGAGCCGACACCGTGCGCAGAATCAGGTCAAACAGCGCGAGCGGCTGTCCCGCAGGGCCTGTCGCCGGCACCGGCGTAAACACCTTGCCTTGTGCCGCGTAGGCCGGCGTGCGCCGGCTGTCTCCGCCCGAATGGCAGATGAGGATGCGTCGGCCGGCAAAGGCCTCGACGCCCCGCCCGCCGGCCACTTGCGCCAACACGTTCAGCGTGGCGCCGAGCGACCCCACGCGTCGGCCGCCGGGATCGGTGATCACCCGCGTTTCGGTGTCCGGATGTATCAACCCGTTCGCGCGCCGCCAAGCGAGCTGCGCGCGATACCCGTCGGCCTGAGCCTCGTTGGCCGCGGTCAGGACCAGAATGTCAAAAGGGTTCGTCATAATAACCTCCACAAAACGTTCGCGTTACCCACCGATCTCTCCCCGCCATTGTCCTGCCCGGCCTCGTTTGGAGTGCGGCGGCTAGCCGCCGCTTTGGATAGCGGGAGCAAGCTCCCGCACTCCACATACCGTACGCGCTACCCATCGGCAATTTCTTTGCCTTTACCCGGCCCGGCCTCGTTTGGAGTGCGGCGGCTTGCCGCCGCTTTGGATAACGGGAGCTTGCTCCCGCACCCCACATCAAAATCGTCTACCACTTGAACACTGTCAATCTTCATCCCGTAGATCGTCTGAACTTGCGCTGCTGTTGCAGCCCGTTCGAACCATGCCGCCGAACACCAAGGATATTGATTCGCCACAGGGACAAGTCCGTGGTGAACAGCATTGGCATGGGTGTAATGCAAACGTGCCAGATAAGCCTTCTCGTAAGTCAATCGCGTCTCCCAATAATTGTGCCAGACCTGACGCCCGGGAGTGCTGTCCAATTTGTTTACCCAAATCGCGAGTTTACTGTGGAGCTTGCGAATCATAGGTTCCAACGATCCCGCTCCGGCCTCAGGAGAGTGCGCAACAAAATGATAATGATTGGGGAAAATGCACCATGCTTCAAGAAGCCACCCGAACTCTGCTGTGACCGTTAGCATGCCTCTTTGCAGGACATCAAGACGCATCGGATCATGAAAATGGTGGCATTTCTGATAGGTTCCCGCCGTTACAAAATAAGTGGCTTTTTCTGAAAGGCGATGGGTCGGGGCATGCGGCCACGGCACACTGTTCATGTCACGACTCCATTTGCAGGGGAAAGCGGGAGCAAGCTCCCGCACTCCATAACCCGCACATATAATCCATCTGTCTACTCACCATACCCCCGTTTGGAGTGCGGCGGCTTGCCGCCGCTTTGGATAGCGGGAGCAAGCTCCCGCACTCCCAAAACCGGTCATTCATTGACGATCTCGTAGAGCAGCCGCGCGCCTTCCGGATGGGCCACATCGGCGGTGAAGCACAGCGCGCCGCCGGTCACGCGGGCGGGCACCTGTCCCAGCCGGCGTCCGTTGGTTGCGAGCGCATAGACGGTGCAGGTTTCGGGATGTTGCACCGCCAGCGCGATCTCCGCCTGGCCCACGCGCACGAGATAAGGCGTCTTGCCCCAGGACAGCAGGATTTTGCGCGCCGGGTCCGCGTACTTGACCCCCGTGTTCTGCACATCGGTCAAATGGGTGAGCAGCAGCCGCCGGCTACGGACCACCGGCTGATCGTCGAGCGCGCTCACCCAGACCGTGGCGGGCGCGCCGCGAAGCGAGACCGTCAACGCGCCGGCCGCGATGCGTCCCGCTTCCGCGAAGCCGCCCATCGTGCGCTCGGTGTCCAGCATGAACGCGCCGCGCGCCTGATCAATCACCAGGGGGCCGACCGCGTTCGTCAGCGACGCGACGCACGCAACCGTGCCGGTCGCATACGCCTCACTCTCGGGCAGCAACCGCCATGTTGCAAGGGGTGCCGTTGCCGCGTACGTCCCGACCTGCGCGTGCCATGCCGCGACGCGCCAGGCAGGCGCGACCGACCGCGCGGCTTCGGGCAGTGCCGCCCCCGGCCCGTCCGGACGCTGCGCCAGATGGATCGCCGCGCGCGTCGACGCGGGCGCGAGATCACGGCGCAGGAAGAGGCAGATCGACGCGCGGTCCGACGCCTGCGAGAGCGGATCGGTCGCCACGTCGAAATACCCGGCGAAGCCCTCCGTGGAGAACATGTTTTCCAGCCGGTGCGAGTAGGCAAAACGCCACAGCGCGCTCCAGTCCTGCAGCGCGCCCATCGCGCCGGTCATGATCCCGCCGACGCCGCGGTACATGCCGGGGCCTGAAAAATTGTATTCCGAGACGGTGAACGGCTTGTTGGCGAGGCGGGTGAAGGCGACGCCGCACGGCACCGTGCACCCGGTACGCAATGGATTTTCATTGCCGCAGCGGCTCGGCAGCGCCCAGCGCTTATCGAGAAAATGCGGATGATCGACGTAGAAGTGGTCGTCGACATAATCGTACAGCGCCTCGCGCACCGGCTGCAGCGCGGTGTAGTGCGTGCCGCAATTGTAGTTCGAAATCAGAGCGCGACAGCCGATCTCCTCGCGCAGAAAGGTCTTCATGCGCGCGACCATGCGCGCCTCGGTATCGGCCACAAAGCGTGCCACCGCCGCGCCTTCGCGGCCGGACATGCGCAGCGGCATCGTGTCCGGAATCTCGGCGTAGGCCGGATCTTTGGCGCGTTGTCCGGCCAGCCAGGCGGCCCACGCGGCCTGCATGGCCGGCGTTTCGCGCGTCTCGGCCTTGGCATAACCGATCGACCCTTCGTTGATCAGCGCGATGAACGGCATGCCCGGCTCGTCGGCGTAGCGGCGGCCGGTGTGCGGATTGACGTGATTGAGAAAGGCGCGTGCGAACGCGGCCCAATTCTGAAAGGCCGGCTCGTGCACCGCGATCAGCGCCTTAAAGACCTGCATCTCGACCTGGCCGTCCTGGTCGATGCCGATGTGGCGCCATGCAACCTTGCGCGAGACAAACAGGTCGGTGGTCGCATAGAGTCCGCGCTTGTAACAGGCGGCCAGAAAGCCGTCGAGCCGCGCCATCTGGTCGGGGTTGAGCGTCAATGCGTCCGGGCCCCCCTGCACGCAGCCGTTGTCGTGATGGTGGATGCGCACGCTGTTGTAGCCTAGGCGGACCAGGCGGTCTGTGAGCTGATCGGCCTGTTCTTGCGACGGGAAGTTGGCCGTACCGCAGAAGTTGACGCCGTAAAAGCGCTGCGCGGCGCCGGGCTTGCGTTCAAACTCAAAGTGCGGGCCGACCGCTTTCAGCCACCCGTATTTGCCGGCCGGCGCGTCAGTGAAGCCCATGCCGGAAAAATCGAGCGCAGACCCCGGAACAATCTCTTTTTCATACGCGAGCGTCACCCACTCCGGCCCCGCTTCCAGCACCACCGGCCGGGCGTACGTCAGGGTGAGCGGCGCGTGGGTCTTGAGCGTGAACACGACCTGAAGCGGCTTGCCGGCCGGATAGAGCCCGGCGCCGCCGACGCCGATGCGGACGCCGAAGGTGTCGCCCCACCGGCGGTCATCCTGGATCAAAACGGAGGTTGGCGCATCGAACGTCATGACCAGGCGCTGCTTGGCGGGCGGCGGCGTCTCGATCTCCAGCTCTTTGACTCTGCCGCTGAAGATCGCGAGTGCGCCCTGCGTCTCCGAAAAGACGCCCGCTTTCTGGTCGGCCCGCCAGCGTCCGCCGATCATGTTTGCCGCGGTGAAACGGGTGCCGACAAACAGGCTGCTCAGTTCGAGCGCCGCTTTCGGCGTGAAGGTATACTGTGCGCGGAGCGCGCCTTCGGCGGCCGGCACCACCTTCACCTGGGCGGCGATCTGTTCGGCATCTGAAAGCTTCAAGGCAAACGCGCACGTCCCGCTCTTCGCATCGGCAAACGTGAAGCCCGTGCCGTGCAGGCTGCGCTGCCAGCCTTTCGTGAAGAGCCCCCCATCGAATTCGATCGCCGGCTCGCTGAGCGCCAGTTTCCCGCCGACCCCGAGCACCGCCTCGCCGCCGAGACACGCCAGCGGCAGCAGCAACACGCCCCGCAGAATGTTTTTCATTGTGAATCCTCCTTGTGAGACATGGGCACACATGCCCAAAGCCTGATCAGACGGGCGGCTCAACGCATCTCCATCAACTGCTGGATCTCCCGCTCCCACAGCGTTTCGTTCGGCGTCTCCAGCACCAGCGGCATGTTCTCGAAGCGCGCGTCGGCCATGATGCAGCGGAAGACTTCGATGCCCAGCAGCCCCTGGCCCAGCGACTCGTGGCGGTCGACGTGCGAATTGAGCGCCACTTTGGAATCGTTGATGTGCATGCCGCGCAGGTACGTGAAGCCGACCGTCCGGTCAAAATGCTCCATGGTTGCGAGAAAGCCGTCGCGGGTGCGGATGTCGAACCCCGCAGCGAAGGTGTGCATCGTATCCAGGCAGACGCCGACACGCGACTTATCGTCCACGCCGTCGATGATGGCGCGCAGTTCCTCAAACGGCGCGCCCAGATTGCCGCCGCTGCCGGCGGTGTTCTCGATCACCAGCGTCACGCCCTGCGTCTGCGCCAGCGCGGTGTTCATCGACTGCGCCACGCGCGCGCAAGCTTCTTGGGGCGTGAGCTTGCGCAGATGGCTGCCGGGATGGAAATTCAGTTTGTCGAGCCCCAACGACATGCAGCGCCGGAGCTCATCCATCAGCGAGCCCATCGATTTCGCATGCGCCTCTTCGTCCGGGTTGGCGAGATTGATGAGGTAGCCGGCGTGCGGCATGACCTGGGCGGCGGTATAGCCGTCCTCGGCCATCTGATGCTTAAACGCCTCGATGTCGGCGGGCGCATACGGCGCGGCGGTCCATTGCCGCTGATTTTTCACAAACATGCCGAAGCCCGTCGCGCCCAGCGCCTTGGCGTTCTTCGGCGCGTTAGCCACGCCGCCCCCGATGGACACATGAGGTCCGATGTAATACATGTCCACTCCCTCTTTTTCAATCCCCTGCCCCTCGGCCCTGTCAAAGTCAGACCGACCGGCCGTGTCGTCGTTTCGGCCATTCACGTATCATGAAAAATGGATTTGCGGCGATCACCGGGTGTCGATGAGCGCAAGCAGCGCACGGGCCAGCGCCGACTGTTTCCGTGGCACCGTGAATCGCCAAGCGCCCTCCCGCGTCAACCCAACCACTCCCGACCGTCTCAACGTCGTCAGGTGCCGGCAGACCGCAGGCTGGCTGATCCTTGTCATCGCCACGATGGTCTCCGCGGTTGAATCCGGGTGGCGCGCCAAAACGTGCAGAATCGTCAGCCGCCGCGCATGCGTGAACGCGCGCAGCGTCCGGCAGATCCGGGACAAGGCACACTCACCTGCGGCACATTCGCGTCGGATGGCCTTCAACATGGCATTGGCATGTTCAACCAGCGGGTCCGGCTCTGGATCATATCGAAGCCACTTTCCGTGACGCCGGGCGGTGATCAAGCCCCGCGCCTGAAGCATACGCAAATTCATGCTGGCTTGGTTCTGGGGCAACCCCGTCTCTACGGCGACCTCCTTGACGGCAATTCCCGGCTTGTCCAACACGGCCGCCAAGCACCGCAATCGGCGCTCATTCATCAGCGCGCGGCACGTCCTCCACACGGTCGGATGATAGATGGCCCATTCACTTCTCATGAGATGAGAACAGCATATCACGCCCGCGTCAGACCGTCAAACGACATCGCTGTTAATCCACTTGTCATGACATGTGGATATTGCACCGGCCTTAACCGCATGGCCAGCCCGTCGACGGGAATCCACTTGTCATGACAAGTGGATTCAGCGACAAACGCGCTGAAACATGAAGATGCGAGATTGACGCCGGCATGCGTTCTGCCGTCTCCGGCCGCTCGGACACGTTGCACGCACCGCGCGTTCGGCAAATCATTAAAACCCGAGGGTGCCGGTGGCGTACCGGTCTTTGCCCGCATAGTCCCGCTGCACGGTCACCTCGACAAAGCCATACTCTTCCAACAGCTCACGCAAAGCGGGCCCCTGCTCGTCACCGATCTCGAAAAAGACCCCGCCCCCCGGTTTGAGCACCATGACCGCGTCCAGCAGCAATGCGCGGTAAACCGCCAGCCCGTCGGGCCCGCCATCCAGCGCGAGCCGAGGCTCATGTTCGCGAATGTGCCGCTCCAATCCGTCCACCACGTGCGACGGGATATAGGGAGGATTGGAAACCAGCACATCCACGCTGGCCGGGTCGAACTCGCCGCAGCCGTCGCTCTCGGCGAACAAGACGCGATCCGCCAAGCCCGTCAGCACCGCGTTTTCCCGCGCCAGCGCCAAGGCATCAGGACTCACGTCCAACCCGACAAACACGCCGTCGTGCAGATCGTGCGCCAGACTGAGGATAATGCAGCCGCTGCCCGTGCCGACATCGACCACCAGCGGTTTCGGCGTTTGCCGTACGTGCGGGGAAGCCAGCACGAGGTCGACCAAGCGCTCCGTCTCGGGTCGCGGGATCAAGGCGCGCCGGTCCACCTTCAGGGTCAACGCGCGAAAGTCCCACCGGCCCAGCACATATTGGACCGGCTCGCCGGCTGCGACACGCTGCAGTCCCCGCCGCAGCGCATCCACGACGCGCGTGTCCGGCACCTCGTCAAGGTGGCTGTAAAGGTCCAGACGGCCGCATTTAAAAAGACATGCCGCCAGCCATTCACACACCACGCGCGCATCAGGCACGTTTCGGCGCTGCAGGTACGCGTCGCCCAGGGCAATCAGTTCACGCAACGTCTTGGGCGTTTCTGTCATTCGCTCTCTGATCTCCGATCTGCGCCCGCCGCCGCCCGCGTTCAGAATGGCGTCGGATCGTCCATCGGTTCGGCCGTGCCGCCGCCTTCATATTCGATCGACGTGCCGTCGCCTTCCACCTTGTCGATCCGGAACGCCTCAAGATCCACAAAATACTTGCCCTGCCATTCGCGGCAGCGCACGCGGAAAGCCACATTGACACGATCCCCCAGCGTCACGCGATCCAACTGTGCGGCACGCTCTTTGACACAGGTGAATTTGACATCCTGGGGATAGTCATCCTCCATGGTCAACAGGAATTCGCGCTTGGTAAAACCGCTCGGGAACGTCATGGGCTCGAAAATCGTTTTGACCGCACCGGTCATTTCATAAGTATTGCTAGCCATACATCCATCCTCGTCATATCGTTTCAACCGTTGAAGCTTCCGTGCAAATGAAGACGCTCTCATTAAACCACATTCGAATCGCCCGCGCCAATCTTCTCTGCCGCAATCGGTGGGTGGCCGGGGTGCGCCAAGATCATGCGTTTCCGGAGAAATAAAATGCGCAAGCCTGGGGGCGCGGACGGCCCCGTCCGCGGAAAAGGCTGTCAGCCAGCCCCGACGACGGACCGACACGCGCCGCCGGTCAAAGTTCCCGCAGGGAGGCAGGATCGAAACGCCCGGCGGCCGCACGGGCGGCCCCCCATACGCATACCGCCAGACAGCCCGCCAGGCCCGCCGCCACAGCCCCCATGGCGAGCCACGGCAACTGAGCGCCCAGCGCGCGCGCCGCAGGCTGAATCGCCACCAGCGCCGGAAGCATGCCGCACACCACGCCCGCCGCCGCCAGCACCCCGTATTCGCCAGCCAACAGGCGGACCCGCTGCCGCCACGGCACCCCCACAGCCCCCAGCAGCGCGAATTCTCCACGCCGCTCCTCCACCCCGCGCAGGATGACCAGCGCCATCCCCGCGGCCCCCAGCACCAAGCCCAGTCCGCCCAGCACCACGAACAGATCCAAGTAGCTCGCCTCCATCGCCCCCAGCGTCCGCAAACGCTCTTCCACCGTTTCAACCGTCACGCCCGGCGCCGGATGGCGCAGCGCGGCAAGCTG
>Ga0172377_10007402_pt1 | contig 11291 bp, 7 predicted proteins | sample Pumphouse3metaG_FD_119749 | JGI IMG/M metagenome (GOLD analysis project Ga0172377, IMG submission 119749) | Leachate microbial communities from a municipal landfill in Southern Ontario, Canada - Pumphouse #3 metaG | ecosystem: Engineered > Solid waste > Landfill > Unclassified | place: Canada... | reverse complement strand
GGAGGAAATTGATTCGTTACAAAATGCCGCTAGTAGCACTGACCTACCATCTCTGAAGGCAGCTCTCAAAGACTTTACAGAACGAAATGAATTAAAAACCCTAGAACGTTCCGTCTATCAGCAGATCGAAAACATGAAGAAGATTAAGAAATTGCAGAACTGTAAGCGCAAAACAAGCACTCAAAGCATCACCTTGGAAAGTGGGAATCTTACTCAAGAGGCAGTGACGAGACCCTTATGTCTGGCGTTTGAAACGGAGGTACACAATTTAAAGGTTCCCGTGAAAGTTGCATTTGAAGAATCGGGCAGCAGAAAGGGTGTTGCATTTCATAAGATCACCCTCAGTGCGCAGAATGGCGATAGATGCAGCTTGAAGAATATTGCGAGCGAGAGCGAGTATCGTTGCCTAGCACTTGCAGGATTCTTTGCGGAACTTGTGACTGCCGAGCATAAGTCGGCCATCGTTTTTGATGACCCTGTTTGCTCTCTTGACCACACACGCAGAGAAGCCATTACCAAACGCATTATCCAAGAAGCACATGACAGGCAAGTTATCGTCTTTACCCACGACATTGTCTTTGTGATGCTATTAAAACATCTCATCGAGAAAGAGAAAGGCACACTGCCTGTGCTGTATAAACAAGTGAAGAAGGAGTACCAAGGCTTTGGTATCTCGTATGATGGATTGCCTTGGGAAGCAATGGAAGTGAGAGAACGCATTCGTGCTCTCCGCGATCTGCGCCAAAAGGCTAAGGCTGCTTATGAAAATGAAGGCAGCGACGTGTACGAAGCGAAGGCACAGTACATCTATGGGAAGCTACGAGAGGCATGGGAAAGAGCTGTAGAAGAAATTCTTCTCTGTAAAGCAATTGAGAGACTGCGCCCAAGCATTCAGACGCAGAGATTGCGGAAGGCGACGGATATCACCGAATCGGATTACAAGGTCATCGAAGATGCCATGGAGAAGTGCTCGACATTCATGGCTGGGCACGATGAAGCCCCAGCAATCAACGCACCCATGCCCGATGAGGAGGAAATTAAACAGGACATCGAAGTGCTGTATGACTGGGTACAATCCGTGGAGACAAGACGCGCAAAGAAACCTACTGCTGTCGCTGCAGGAATGACAAAGGTGAGCTAGCCGACTACGGCTGGCATACACATTGCCCGTCGAGCATAGCTCTCCTTCGTAAGCCCGAATCGCTCGTCGTTGCAGGTGCGAAATGCTATCGCTGTCTCAATGGAGAAAATAAAATAACCTGCTGAGTCTGTCTCACCATGTACTACAACTATCCTTTCGGGTTGATTGTAGTAGTGGACTTTTCAGCTCACAGACTAGTGTTTCACCCTTTACGGAGTAGTTAGAAGCAATGGCATTCATGCAGATATGCCTTGTTCTGCCAGAACCATAGATAATGGCTTCCTGTAGCAGTGCAAAAAGTTCAAAGCATCCTATGGCTTTGTTTATCCATTCATTACTATCAATGTGAGATGCATTCAGGCGAGCCTGTAGGCTGTCTCTTTGCTGTGTGAGCAGTTTGAGATGGCTTTCCACCTCTACCCTCACTCCAAGAGCATCTGCATCTTTGAGCTGACCAAAAACGTTCACAATATCTTTCTGCAGCTTTTCATACTGATTGTTTAGCTGCTTCCTTTCTTGTACTTCACCGGCACTGCGCTTCTTATGCTCACGATGCAGCTTCTCTCTTAGATCAGCCATATCATTCTCTTGGAGATGAATACTCTCTAAGAGCGGCTGCAACTGTACTGCAAGAGTCTTTTGAGGAAGCCTGATGCCACACTTGGTATTGGGATTCTTGCAGTCATAGTAGATGTATTTCCCTTTTACCCTGTAGGGGCAGAGCGTCCTGCTGCATAGCGGGCATTGCAGGAGACCTCCAAAAACAAATAGTTCTCTAAGGTCAGGCTTTTTAGGTTTGGAGCTTGCATTGCTTCTCAGGCTCATTACAAGCTGCACATGCTCCCACAATGCCTCATCAACAATAGGAGTGTGGTGACCGGGTAGAACACAATTGTTGAAGCGCACATGCCCCTTGTAGATGGGGTCTTTGATCATTTTCTCAATAGTGGATGCATGAATCTTCCCCCCTTTCCTGCCCTTCAAACCCATCTTCCGAGCTTGCAAAGCCAGTTGATGGTAGGAATAAGTGCCTGTATCAGCCATCTGAAACAATCTCAGCACTGACGATGCAACCTCAGGCACTACCTCTACTGTTTTGGTGCCATCAGGCTTGAATGATTTTTTGTAGCCCATTCTCACCGGTCCCATCGGTCTAGCATCCTGCTTGAATCTTTGAATCATAGCCTCTCTCACCCTATCCCCTTTATCTCTACTGTCCTTCCAGGACATAGCACCCTCTAAGGTGAGCATGAAGATGTCATTGGAGTCTGCTGCTGTGTATCTCTTTTTGCTGACAGTGGTTTCCAAGAAGCTGATCTGACCGTCCACAAGCTTTTGTATGAATGAACCTGTGTCTTGATGGTTCCTGCTGAGTCGGTTGGGTAGTACTACAATGATGCCCAACACCTGACCTGCATTGGCCATTGCCATGATTTCATTGAATACAGGTCTACCCACATGGTAGGCACTCTTGGCTTCACTTTTCAGAAGCAATGGGCGCCCCTCCTTTTCTGCATCAGGAAGGGCTTTGTAATAATCTTCAATCATCTGTTTTTGATCATTCAGTGAATGAATCTGCTTGTCTTCAGCATCAGTGGATTTTCTGCAGTATCCAATCCAGTATTGGGTCTGAGCTTTCTTGTTTTTCCTTTTGCGTGGCATGGCTGTAGGGGGAAAGAAATAAGTACTAAACATCCATAAGAGGCACCCCGGCTTCCCACTCCTAAGGCGGTGTGGCAGGGTGCCTCCAATGGAGGCTACGGCGCTTGACCGCCTTGTGAAGGGAAGCAATAGGCAGCATAAAGCGACGGAGGGGTAGAGCGCCGCACAAAATCCCACAGGGTACTGAACTCTGTTTCATGTCTTTCATAAGGCGGTTTTGCTTCGGCTACTGACTTGGGTATCAGGTATTCATGGCACTTCAGAGCAGAGGCTACTTTTTTCAGAGGTAATTGTGGCAATTCTTCCTCTACGTCAGGTAGTACCAGCTCCACCTTCATGATGGGGTCAGGCTCAAACTTGTATGCATGAATGAGGATAGGGTATCCCTCCCATGCCACCCCTCTGGTCACTATGGGGTGCTGTTTCTTGTGCTTGTTCATTCTGGCAGCAACATCTCTCTGCAGCTTTGAAAGCTGCTCTGCATCTGAATGCCAAAAGCAGGATTGCTCCCATGAAGGCAAACGCTCAGTTGCCCTCAGGAGGTATTGAGCAGTGCCAAATGCCCTGTCAAACAACCTGTAGATTTGCAAGGCTTCTCCCTTCTCATGTATCGCTGCAGAATCCTGATGTCTCATGCAGGCATCCCGCATATCTTTCAGCTCTGTAAGGTAGCTGTAGATTCCTACCATTAATTCATGCCCATCATGTTGCTCTGAGTGAGAAGCCATTTGAGTGGGACGATCGTCGCCCTTCTCGGCTTCCCTATCTAGGTCACTGATACTGCAGAAATTACTGCAGTTTCAATCTTTTTACTTTCAAGAAAATGCCACCATGTTTTCTATGCAGGACAGTCACACCGAACTTGCGGAATTTCTTGTTCCATTTAGCAATGTCTGAATCAATGTATGTTCCAATGTTCTCTCTAAAAATCAGTTTTCCATCTTCTTTTTTGCATTTAATCAGAGCAGAAAAGCCCACTCTCCTAGGTCTCTGTGTGGAACGATATAGCATTTGCCAAACCATATGTTCCATGCACCCCTTCCTAAGGGTGGCCACGTGCTTTGAGCCAATAAATACTGCTCTTTCAGAGGGTATATAGCGCACCTTTCCATCCATGATTACTGCATTACCAAGACCAATGCTGCTCTCATCCAATATTCCAGTGGAGTAATCCCTGATGTCTCTGAGCATTCCCATTGCCCAGTAGAATTTTGAGATGGTCTTTCTTAGTTTTTGGGCAGTGCTTTCTGGCAATTTTCCTTTCAGATTCTGCTGTGATTTTAAGTGGTTGGACTGCTGGATGTACTTCTCAATCAGTTTTGACCACCTGTCCTTCCAAAGTTCGGTATCAGCAATCAAGCCAATAAATGGGGTATCAAAATGTTGTGGCATACCCCCATCTCTAAAATCATCATCCGCCTCTACATCTTTTTTTTGAAGCTGCAAAATTGCTATTCTTTCAAAGGCATTTGGCTGCCCAAAGAAAAGACCTGAAACTGGCAAAAATTTGCTTCTTGTGAGCTTCTTGGTGTTCATCATCAGTTCACACTCAGAAATAAGGTCTATAACAGTTTTCACCATAAGATCAGTGGCTTGGCTGTGAAAAAGCACCTCCTCCTCATATAGCAGCACAAACACTTCATAGAGCTTGTCAGTCAGCTCTTCATGGAAATCCCAGAGAGTGGATTTCTTTGAGTAATCATAAATGCTGTTCTTGAGTGTGTATGCCATAGGTAAGGGAAGCCTCAAAATCATAGCTCAATAGCATTCCCTTTTTGAGGATATTTGCCCTAATATGTAGCCGTACCCCTATCACCGTTTATTTCCTTCGGGAGCCATTGCCTTTGGGCGATGGGGAAGACCGTCACAGCGGGCATCTGTCCTGCCTATTACGGTCTCCTCCCGGAGAAACGGATAGGGGTACCAGGCGGGTGCCCGCTTTGAGATATGGCAGACCGCACTACCCCCTTACCCAATGAAAAAGCTCAATCATAAGCAAATTGCAGAACAGCATATGAAGAAAGTAGTGATCTACAATGGGTTCAATGGCACTGAAGTAGAAGACTTGAAAAATATTGATGAGAAAGTTCTGAAAGAGAAAAGAGATTTATATGACAAGTTTGCAAATCTGTGGTTCTTCAGTGGTGACTCAGACAAGGAGTTCATCTGGCATAGAACAATCTTCTTGGAGGCATATTTGGTTATAGGTATGTCTCTACTGATTTTCATGAGTGGCAATGAATGGAAAACTGTCGGGGGCATTATCGCTGCATACAGTATCTTCAAGCTTGGTCAGAAATATGGCCATAAGAAGGGCTTTTTTGATGGGTATGAGATAGGTGTTGGTGATGGTGTGGATAAAGCTTTGGGAATAGACGAGAGAGACAAAAAGCTAATTACAAATGAGATGCAAAAGCACAAGGAGGGACAAGCTGATTTCAATGCTTCAATCTTGATGCAAGAAATAGAACAGGCTAATGCTGATTCCTAAGAAAGGCTACAAGCTTTTGCCTTGCCTCCTCCTCTGTCATGCCAGGTCTATAATGCAGAGCTAGGCTAGGGATATGCAGACCCTTATCGGAGTTGTTGAACATCCCTAGATACTCAGCAAGCATCCTCAGGGCTGCAAGCTTCTGGGTAAGGTTCAGCTTTGCTGATGCAACATTACCCTCTTTGTCATACCTGATCTTGATGTAGTCCTTCCAAGGGGCAAATGCTATAGCTGCAAGCTCCTGTAGCACCCTATTAATGGTTGCCTGCGCCTTCTCCAAAGCAGGTGCAGATGCCTCCTGAAGAGATTTTGAAATGTTAGCATTTGTTAGCAGCCTGGATGCTGCATTTCTTAGGGTGTTGTCATTTCCTGCATACCCTGCTGCTCTTGCAGCAGCTACCCCATTTCCCAGCTCAATGTAGTGCAAAATAAAGGATTGCTGCTTGGGTGTAAGTGTAGAGTCATGCTTCATGAGAACAGTATATCGGCAACCCTGTTATAGGGAATCTATGAAGTCGGATAGCTCATCTAGAGTAAGAAAGTAAGCATGGATATGGTCAGGTGGGAACCGTGTCCACCAACACTTTCTTCTACTCAAGTAGATTGTCACAATCTTTGGCGGGGTTGTGCCATCAATAGACCATTTTGGATTCGCTAATTTAGCTATTTCCATTAGATGATCCTCAAGGTATTTCTCACGCTTGTTGATCTGTGTGAAATGTCCTTCATCACCAGGCTTTGCAGGGTCACCAAATATATTCTCTCTCCTAGTCCTGGCATCTTTGAGGCAATAGTCAGGTCGTAGCTCCTTGCACTCAATGTTCAGAACTGTGTTCTTATCTGGCAGGAAGGCAATTACATCATAATCACCCAAATCAGAGGGGTGACCGCCCTTCGGATCACGATGATGAGGAAATACCTCTCCATCTACAAAAGTGGTCTTCCTACCAACTATTTCCTTTGCCTTCTTACTTATTTCTGCTTCTAGCTTCTGATTTTCAGTATCCAAGGCTGTCCTGATTGCAGCACCCATCTCAATTGGCATCAATCCAGTTGATCTGTATTGATACCACATATCAACAGCTTTTTTGGTGGACATAGCCCCCCATAAAAATGCATCTCCGATCTTTACCAGTGGTCTGATGCTGTATCTTGCCGGTCTTTTCTTGTGTTCCCAGATGGGGATGTCATCTTCCACTTTTTCTGATCCTTGTATTTTGAGTATTTCATCTTGGTGAAGGGTCAGAAACTTCAGAATCTTGTTAATCTCGTCTTTGGATACTTTATTGTCACCAACCAAAGATATGCAGGTATCTGCTATCTCTTGTTCCGTTGCTGAATAGCTTGTCTGCTCCTCCAATCTACGATGGTCTGCCCAATAGGATAGGGTTGTTAGTACTTCAAACATATTCATGAGTGTGAAGCCCAATTCACTCAAAAATGCTTTGTTCATGTTTGCTATTGAGTCCTCAAATGGTGTTGGAGACTCTAATTTGTCTACCTTTTCACCCTTTAATGAGAACATATCTTCCATTTCCTCTTTCCAAAACACATCCTCTTTATCATCTATATCAACAAATTCAGGATTCACCACATACTCGGACGTTATCTCAATCTGCATTGGAAACACTGCATAATGCAGACAGTCACTAGCAGCCTGAATGTTTTGCAGCCAGTGAACCAATGCAATTAGATTTTTAAATTCATCGGCAGTCATATCTTTTTGTCCTTCAGGTTGCAGTTGAACAAACTTCTCAATCAAATACCTATAATCTCGGTAAACATCTTTAAACTCTTTTTCTGCTTCTAGGTGCTTTTCGGCTCTATCAAAATCCACCTGATGCTGCTTGGAAATATCAAGTTCCATTCTCTTTCTTTCAAGCCTCATATTCAGTGCATCAATCCTTTCAATGAGATATGGAATTGCATTGCCAAAACTGAATTGATTTACCCTTTCATTGATCTCTTTTACAACCAATGCTTTAAGCTCATTCATTTTCTTTTTTCCATCACTGCCTGAGTATGTGCCAGGCTCAATGCCTAGCTCCTTTGCCTGTTTAGCAATTACCTTTCTTGCAAGTTTGTAGTGCTGTGAATCTGGGACTAATGGATCAATATCTTCAGGAAACGATGCTGGCTTCCTTCTTTGCTCCATCTTAAATCGGGGCTGATTTACATTTCTTTCATCAATATCCTTAAACATCTGCCCAATGCCTGAATCAGGATTTTTGTCATTTATGCAGCTTAAAATATCTTTCAGTAAAGCATGTTCTGCAGATGCATCTGTAACCTTTGAAAATTCTTCCATTATTTTTTCATCATCATATACAACAGTCATTAGGTGAAAATCATCTTGGCTGTCATATCTCATATCTACTGCCCAAGCCTTACCTTGCTCTTTTGGATTTGCTACAGAAAGTAGACCCTTGTACTCCTCTTTTCCCTCAATGTGACTAAGAGGGAAAATCAGAATTCTCAATTCATTATCTGACTGAAAGAAGACGTGTTTACTAACTATGTCTTCATTTCTTGAAGCCGTGTCCTCTATGCAATCAATCATGAATTTGATGTGTCTCATTACGATCTTCTCTGCATCTTTAAGCTCAGTAAAAGGAGCAGTAATGATGACTTTTGCTGATCCGATTCTTGAAAAGCAGTAAAAAGTCAGTCCTCCTCCTTTATTTGCCATCAATACACATTTCTGAGACTTTTCATCTAACACCCACAACCTTGGATCAGATTTATCCCAGTCTGAGGGATGCTCAAAAAGATGATCTCTAGGATACTGACGCCAAAACTTCTTCAAAGTATCAAACCTGTATTCAGTGCCACTGTGAGGATCAACAAAAATCATGTTGTAAGTAGTAGCCCCCTGCTCCACAACACCATGAGAATCTTTGAATAGAGCAAATCGATCCATGAAAGATGCCATTGGTATTATTTTTCTGCGGTTTTCATCAAGGAAATCTGCAAATGCAACTAGCTCCCTGAAGTATTCGGTGTCATCAATGATGCCCAAGAAGTCAGCCATCCATACCACCTGTGCAGAAATGTCATATGACATCTCAACAGCAACATGTCTCAAAGAGAGCAGTGGTATAACAATAAAATTGATGATCTCCGTTTCATCATTGCCACTTGTCATCCCATAGCCTTCATCTCCCACAAAAAAGCTGATTGGCTGCTTAGAAAGCATAATTTCATTGCTTTCAATGATTTGTTTGCCGAGGGCATCCAACTTCGCTGATAAGCTCTCTCCTGGCAATGGAGGATCAACCAAATGTATCTGAATAAGCTTTTGATGACCTCCTAATACTATGGGGCAAACATAATCATGGGGAGAGTTATCAGGATTAACTGCCCTGACATTTCTAAATATCTGACAATGCCTCAACCTGCACCCAATGTAATTGCTCACAAAATCGGCAATGGATTGATGTGTTGGATTTTCTGTATACAATTCCAAATCGGCTTTGTTTGCTGCATATTCCTTGCCCCATCTCTCAATCATCAATTCCGAACTTCTGCGGGGAGATACTGGAAATATATCATCACCATCTACAACAAAAAGCCCCGGCAGCGCAGTTGAGATTTGAAATGCATCTTGGAAGTTGCCAAAACTCTGCAGCTCGTTACGGCAACTTTCAAAGGGAATTTTGTAAGCCTCCACCAATTCATGATCAGGCTGATAGCCATCAAAAAATGCTGTAGTTTCATCCCAGAACTCTTTAGAAGGCACTTCAACATGCCCATAATCAATGGCTCTTCTATCAAAGTCTTCTGGCTGTGTCTCTATCCCTGTAATAATGGCGTTCTGATAAGCCAGAATCCTTGAGAAGTCTTTGTTGGGGGAAACGTCCGCCACAGCACTGTAGGCATCATTTAAGCCAGTGTGGATGCTCTCAAACTGTAACAGCCAATCAACAACACTTTCGGGGTCATTCCCAAAGAAAATATTGTAGACAGCCCCATCAAAGAAATAACAAACATCACCCCAATCATGCTGTGATATAAAATCCTCCAATGGGTAGAAAGATGGAGTCAATTCAATAAGTCTTTCAGCAAATTCTTTGAAGTCAGAGAAGGTTAATATTTTATCATCTTTGGCAAAGTTCGCTTTCTTCTGTGAGGCAAAAATTGCACCCCAGAATGCTTGTTTAACTGAACAGGAGTTGTTTGGAACCCAAAGCCCCATGCAGAGCAAAGCTTTGCAAACATCTTTAGGGCTGTAGCCAAGAAATAGAGTGCTGATAGCTTCTTTTGCCTTTAAAAAATCTTTATTTGAGCCATAGTTTTTCATCCACATAATTAAACCAGCAATTCCATAAGCGCACCATTGGATGAATCTGAAAAATTTGTCATTCATTTGATAAAAAGAAGTGATACCATTAGTACATATGATGGCAAATAAGCATATATCAATTGGAACTGCATTAATGCTCTCTATTCTGCTGAGTTCATGTGCATCTCAACAAGAGAATATTGAGGCTTCATCCCCTCAAACATCTGAAAGCTCATCTAGGAGTATCTCTCAGGCACAAGAGGCAAACGCTGCTCCTGCGCCATATGAGATAGTGAAAACTGATGATGGAAGCATGAAGGCTATGGAACGCTCTCTGTCTACTTATTCGGTAGAGGAACTGTCTGCCTTGCCTACCAACAAGAAGATGATTTACAGAGTTGTCATTGATTTCCAGGAGGGTACACAGGCTGAAGCTGAAGCAACTGTGAGGAAGGTTGTCAGTGATCTGACGGAGCAGGATGGTGACATTGATGAAATCTCTCTGCTTCTCTATAGCGATGCAGAGCTTGCTGGCAGTGCATTTGATGTGGGGTCAGCTACATGGGCACCGAAGGGTGAGCTTGGCAATATGACACCGCAAATTGCCAGTACCAATAACCGCTCCACCTATGCCTTATCCATTGATGTGAGAGATGATCTGCAGGAGTACCTAGAGCAGCGCGGAAAGGAGGAGACAGTGTTTGGAATGTCTGAAGCGGAGCGCAGACAATTCTTCAAAGAAATTGTAGCAGCAGAGGATAGAGCACATGCAGAAGCTGAAGAGAAGTACCCAACCAACATGAACAACTCTAAATGGAACAAAGATACTGCCATGGATGATCTAATGAACAATGCAGACCTAAGCAGTCAATTGGCAGATAAGTACAGGGCTGCTGTTAGAGCCAAATACAATCTCACCAAAGAACAGCAGAGTGAAATTACCTCAGAGGCATTGCGGGAGGAGTGGCCATTGGACTGAGGGTACGATGCTCCCATGGCACTCAGTGTCATTTTTTGGATTCAAACATGATAAAATCTCTACAGAACTCCCTGTTGAAGCTGTAGGAATGCTCTTTGCAGCTCGTCAAAAGTCTCTATGATTTCAGTTTTCACTTCATAGAGTGCAGACCACCATCCTTATGCACACTGCTTGAGCAGATGCTCGATTCGTTCGGATTGTTCTCTGCAGATGGCTGCACCCGACTAACCTTTGACTATGTTTGGCTCGAAATCCCTTCTCATCATTTTTCAAAAAACAGAGGGGCACTGCCACTTCTGTGGGGACCCACTGCGCTTACATAAATACGGGTGCAAGGACATCAACAATCTCGGAGGGGCATGGGAGGCAGACCACGTGATTCAACGCGGTAAAGGTGGCAAGAAAGAGGCGGAGAACTGTCTTCCTGCGTGTGTACGATGTAATCGGCTTCGATGGCATCGAAAGGGAAACAACCTTCGTGAACTCCTGTTGCTTGGCCTCATTGCGAAAGATGAAATCAAGAAATCATCGGCGGTCGGCAACACGCTGAAAGCGATGAGGGCAAAGCGGCTCATGAATAATAAGAAACGACGTAGAAAATAATCTCTTCTGATTCTTTTATGAATTAGACGAAGTGTGCCCCGCGTAGCTTTGCGTCACAAAGCGAAGTGGGTCATCCTTATGCGCACTGCTTGAGCAGATGCTCGATTCGTTCGGATTGTTCTCTGCAGATGGC
>Ga0172377_10007400_pt1 | contig 11292 bp, 5 predicted proteins | sample Pumphouse3metaG_FD_119749 | JGI IMG/M metagenome (GOLD analysis project Ga0172377, IMG submission 119749) | Leachate microbial communities from a municipal landfill in Southern Ontario, Canada - Pumphouse #3 metaG | ecosystem: Engineered > Solid waste > Landfill > Unclassified | place: Canada... | reverse complement strand
TCTTGCCGGTTCCTGAGAGGGATTTGACGGTCACGTAGCCCGGCTGTGCGCCCGCGGGAACGTGGAACGACACTGAGGACGATCCGTCAAAGGTCATATCTGAATGAGACACGGAGGCTCCCGGAAAATCAATCTCAATAGGAACTGAGGCGTCATCTATCAGATAGCTGCCGTAGATGGTGGCAAGTTCGCCTTCTTTAGCCCACTCGTTGCTCATTGAAGTGACTTTCGGCACAGGAGGCAGCACTTTGAAGTCAAACGTGATTGTGTCTGCCGCTTGGGTGATGAGGTAAAGCTTGTCGGTCTGGTTCTTAGGCATATTCTTAGGAACGGACACCAGAAGCGTGTTGTCCGTGATGTAACTTGTGTTGAGCACGGCTTCCTGGTCGTTGAACCAGAGCTGTACAGTGCTGCGCAGATTGTCGCCGAGGATGCAGACGATTTCATCCATATATGCCTGTGTGATGTTGATGTCCCGGTCGGCGTATCTTACGGAATAGACCGTGGGAACTCCGTCTGCGACCTTGTAGCGGTCAGGATAGTCCACATCGTCGCAAGAGGCGAAACCGATGAGGCTTGCAAACATCGCCGTGATTATGCTTGTGTATTTGATGATATTGTTCATAGTGTGCTTCGATTAAAAGTCATAATGATATTCTGAACGTACATCGACGTGGATTGGCTGAGCGTCAGATGCCATATTCCCGTTGAAGACCACGTCTTCAGTAGGGAACGGAAGCTGGAAACTTGAGGCCGTCACGTTCGGCTTGTCTTCTTTGCCGTTGTATTTCGCCTCGGAAGAGTCCCAAGAGCCGGAGTAGTCGAAGCCTTCTCCAAGATAAGTCTTGTAGACTTTGTTGAGTCCGTCGTAGGTGGATCTCTTCTGAGCTTTGAGCTCGGCAATGCAGGCGTTCACGTCGTAATAAGAGCGGCGCACGAAGTCGTACCAGCGGTCTCCTTCTCCGGCGAGCTCAAGACGGCGTTCTTTCCAGATTGTGTCGAATGTGACAGTGGCAAGTTTGCCTTTGGTCTCGTACTCGTCTCCGTAGGCGCGTTCGCGTACTTTGTTCACGTATTCGAGAGCGTCAGCCTGGTCTTTGGTAAGAAGACAAGCCTCGGCATAGACAAGGTAGATGTCGGAAAGACGAAGAATGTGTGTGGGAAGCTGGTTGACCATGTTCTGAGGTGACACGCCTGTCGCGTCGATATGATCCTGTGTGTCTCCGTAGAGGTTCTTGACGTTGTTGCATCCTGTCTGGCACTGGAGTTCCCCGCCGGGGCCGCCTTTGCCGTAGCCTTTTGAGTCGTAGATGAATCTGAGGTAGTCAAATCCGCCCTTGTCTGTCCAGAAATACTCATAGACGTCTTTGGCGTTTTTGCCCGGGAGCATCATAGTGGCCTTGATACGGCTGTCTGCGTTGTCGCGAACTGCCGGTGAATCGAGCACGTCGACGCCGAAGGCTTCCTGAAGGTCGACTGACGGGCCTGTCCATCCGCCCCAGCAGTCTCCGAGCTCATCGAATCCAACCATCGCGAGGTCGCTCTGTTGAGTGTTCTGCTGTGTCCAAGGATCTCGTCCGGCTTTCCATAGCCAGGAAATCAGACATTCTCCGGTGGCGTTGAAACCTTTGAGACGGAAAACATCGGAATAGTTGGGTGTCAGGGTCCTTCCGGAATTAATGATGACGTCTTTGGCGTAGCCTGCCGCTTTGGTCAGATCCTCTTGACTCATTGTTCCGCTCAGGCCTGCTTTTGTGAGATAAACTTTGGCGAGAAGGCCTTCCGCCGCATAATAGTCGATTCTTTCGTAATCGGCCCAGCCTGATGTCTTCTTTGGAAGAAGTTCCATCGCTTTTTCGAGGGTCATTATGATATATTCATAGACGTCAGCTTTTTCCACTTTGTTGATTTTGTTGTACTCTCCGCTGCCGAGGAGGTCGGTGTTGTTGTGAACGATAGGGACGTCGCCGAATGTTCGTACCATAAAGAAGTAGGCGAAGGCTTTCCAAACGAGTGCCTCGCCGATGCATTTGCGCTTTCCTTCAGCCGTAGGGCCTGAAGAAGCGAGAATGTTGTCAATTACGGTGTTGCAATGGCCGTTCACAGCCCACAGTGAGTAGGACATATTCACCAGGTCCTCATCGGTGCCGTTGGTGGTGAATGAGAGATAAGGTGAGGATCCAAGGTACATATTGCCGGACATTACTTCGCCTATTCTCATAAAGCCTCTTTGGAAATCATACCAAGGTGAATTGTACAAGTAGTTGACTCCCTGTTCGCATTGGGTGTCGTTCTTGTAGAAGTTGGACACGTTGTAGTTGTCCTCTGCGGGACGGTCGAGAAAGTCCTCGCAAGAAACCAGACTCAGCGAAACGACCGCCACGGCGAAAACTGATATTATATTTTTCATTTTCATATTCATGTAAGATTAGAAAGTGATGTTCAAACCGAACGCGTACATTGTAGGTGAAGGGTAGCGACCGTTGTCGAGACCGTACGTGAGGCCTGAGGAATCCTGAGTGCTGGCTCCGACTTCCGGATCGTAGCCGGTGTAGCCTGTGAGCGTCCAGAGATTCTGGATATTGACATAAGCCCTGATGTTCTCAATCCTCACTTTCTTGAGCAGCGCCTTGGGGAAGGTGTAGCCGAGTGTGATGTTCTTGATTCTCAGATAAGAGCCGTCCTCTACGTAACGATCGCTGACGCGGTTGTTGTCGTTAGGGTCGTTGACTGTGGCGCGAGGGGTCTTGGTGTTAGGATTGGCCACTATGACGTTGTCAATGTGGTCGTACCATGCAGAACCGTCTGCGTAGACCGCGCTTGCGTCGATAGGAACAAGTTGTGCCCTGTCTGAAACGCTGTTCAACTGGTTGGTCCAGACACTGTTCATGTGGGTGAGCGTCATTGCGTTGTAGTTGTAGATTTTGTTGCCGTAGGACCCGTTGATGAAGATGTTGAGATCGAAGTCTTTGTAACGGAAGGTGTTGGTCCATCCGAAAGTGAATTTAGGAAGCGGTGATCCGAGATTAGTGCGGTCTTTCTCGTTTATTTCTCCGTTGTGGTCGAGATCTTCGTATTTGATGTCTCCCACCCAGACTGTGTTGCTTCTGTTGAAGACTCCGTCTGAAGGGTATTTCTCCGCTTTAGGCGAGTTCTCTATGTCTTCCAGAGAGGTGTAGACGCCTTTGACTTTGTAACCGTAGAAATTGTAAAGGGATTTGCCGATCTCGGACACGCAGACCACGTCGCTCCATTGGCCGTAGCCGATGAGAGAGGAGCTTTCAGTGTCACTCAGACTGACAAGTTTGTTGCGGTTGAAGGAAATCTGGAAATTGCTGTCCCAGCTGAAGTTCTTGCCGCTGATAGGGTGTGTGTCGAGGATGATTTCGATACCTTTGTTCTCGATGCTGCCGTAGTTGCCCTTAGGAGCTGCCAAAGCAGAGGAACCGTTGCCCTGAGTTCCCATATATGAAGGGAGCTGCATAGACATAAGCATATCATCGGATTTCTTGTAGTAGGCGTCCACCGTGAGGTTGATCGCGCTTTCAAGGAAACTCAGGTCGAGACCTATGTTCGTTTGTTTTTGGCTTTCCCAGCGGATGCTTGTGTTAGGGATGTTCGCAGGACGGTAGCCCATTCCGAGTGCTGAAGGCATACGGCTTATGGCCGCGCCCCAAGCATAGGAACCGATGTTGGAGTTACCTGTCTGTCCCCATCCCACGCGGAGTTTGCCGTTGTTGATCACATTCTTTATGGAGTCGAGGAATTTCTCGTTGGAGAATCTCCAAGCCGCCGCAAATGAGTGAAATCCCGCCCAGCGGTTTTCAGGCCCGAAGTTGGATGAACCGTCGTAACGGTAGGTGTAGGTCAAAAGGTAGCGGTCATTGTAGTTGTAGGTCTCACGTGTGAAGAAGGAGGCCATTGAGGATGATCCGAATCCTGAACTTACGCTCGGTGTTCCGGTTGCAAGGGCAACGTTGTGCACTTCGTCTGAAGGAAGCGAGGTGTTGCTTGCCGAGAGGTAGTCCCAGGAGGATTCCCAGCATTCCTGGCCGACCATTGCAGAGAAGCTGTGTTTCCCGAAGGAGTTGGTGTAGGTAAGGTAGTTTTTCAACTGCCAGAATTTGTTGCTGTTCTTCTGTGAGCTGATGGAATTGTCTTCCACCCAGTTGCCGAGGTCCACGGCAGCTTTGTAGCGTTCTGCGGTGGAGCCGCTGATGTCGAAGCCGACTTCGGCTCTGTAGGTAAGGTGGTTGACGGGAGTGAGCTCGGCGTAGATGTTGCCGTTGAGCTTCTTTCTGTTAAGTTTGTTTGTTCTGTATTCGGCGAGCGCGACAGGATTGTGGTTTGACACGCCCTCTCTGATGGTGGTCGAGTAATTGCCGTTCACATCGTAAACCGGGATGTCAGGAATCGTGGTGAGGGAATAATAGATGAGTCCCTCGGTGCCGTCGGCCAGTTTGAGGTCGTCATTCGTGTTGGCGAATGTCGCGTTGAAACCGAGCTTGAACCATTTCTTGAGCTGGGCGTCCATATTGGCGCGGACTGAGAAACGGTCGAAGTTTGATCCGATGATTGTTCCTTCCTGGTTCATATAGGATCCCGAGACGAAGTACTGTATTTTTTCGGTTCCTCCCTGTGCGCTGACTTGATGCTGGTGCTGGATGGCCGAACGGAAGATTTCGTCCTGCCAGTTAGTCCCAACGCCAAGAAGCTCAGGTGTGGCGTAATAGGCGCTGCCGTCATAGATTTCACCTTCGTTTACCATCCGGTTGTAGTAGGTGGCATATTCGCGAAGATTCATCATATCCAGACGTCTTGTCTGTCTTGAGACGGAGACCATTCCATCGTAGGTAAATTTGGCCTCTCCCGCCTTGCCGTGTTTGGTGGTGATGAGGACTACTCCGTTGGCGCCCTGCGCTCCGTAAATCGCAGTGGCTGAGGCATCCTTTAGAATCTCCATACTTACGATGTCGGAAGGGTTGATAGTCGAAAGAGGGGATATGGTTGAGACTTTGCCGTTGCCAAGCGCGTCTCCGAGTCCGAAGTCCGCTCCGGAGTTGCCGCCGCCTTGCATTATGACTCCGTCAATCACGTAGAGGGGTTCTGCGTTGGCATTGATAGTGGCTTGTCCGCGGACACGGATAGAAGACGATGATCCAGGTGCTCCGGAGGTGGTCACGGCAGTGACTCCCGCCGCGCGGCCCTGTAGGGATTGGTCGAGGTTGGTGATGATGGAACCGCGCAAATCGGCTTCCTTCATAGAAACCGAGGATCCCGCGAGGTCGCTCTTTTTCATTGAGCCATAGCCGACTACGACGAGCTCGTTGAGAGTCTCGACGTCTTCTTTCAGGATGACTGTGAATTGTTTCTGACTTCCGACCGTGATCAGCTGAGTCTTGTAACCGATTGATGACACCTCAATGGTGGAGCCGGTCTGGACGTTAAGAATGAATCTGCCGTCATTGTCAGTGACTGTACCATTTTTGGTACCTTGTTCGAATACACTTGCTCCGACAAGGGGACCGATATTGTCCTTGACAACACCGGTGATCTGATTCTGGGCGAACATAGTCACGCTCAGCAACAGAGCAATCAGAGAAGCAAACACTTTACTTTTCATAAATTGTGTTTTTTTGGTTACTGATTTTTAGTAATAATTATGTTGTTTTTTTCTCTCTCACGTTAAAGAGGGATGGTGCAAAGGTATTTTGTCTAAGTTGGTTAAACAAATACTATTTTGTCCAATATCTTCCATTTTTTTGCTATCCTCATTCTGAGGCTTTGAAGGAAAGATTTCCGGTGAATTCCTTGATCACTTCGATGGTGGTTGTGTCGCGGAGATAGACGGAATTCAATCCCTGCGCTTCTTGGAACGGGTCGCCGCAGAGGTCGTCACCTTTCTGCCAGAACTGATGTCCCGGGGTTTGCCTGGCGTAACCGCTCCAGCTCCAGAAATTGCAGCCTGCCAGAGGTCCGTTTTCTTTTGCGGAAGAAAGTACCTGACTGAACACGAAGCGATAGTATTCGTCTCTCCCGGATGTGAGGGTGGTGTCGGCGTAGGCGAAGCCGTCTCGCGGGTAGCCGAATTCCTCAATGACTGCGGGCTTTCCGAGCCTGCGTGCCACGTCAAGGTGCTCCTTTATGTAGCCGTTTGTCTTGTCTATGGCCTGGCTCACGCCGCCTTCCACGTCAGTGGGGTCGATCCAGCCCCAGTTGTAGGGCCAGATGTGGATGGTGAGATAGTCGATGTCGGGGCAGTCGTGTACTTTCTCGAAGAAGTTTATGTCTCCCTCGCAGCCCATCGAGCCTTCGTTGCCTGTGCTTACGAGGTGGTCAGGGTCCAGAGATTTGATAAGTCTCGCGGTGCCTTGTATGTAGTCTATGTAGGCTTTGTCGGAGGCTTCGCCGCGGGTGAAGGGCCTCGGTTCGTTGCAGATCTGCCAGGAGAATATCTCCGCTCTGTCTTTGTAGCGTGTTACCACTCTTTCGACGTGCCGGCGGAACAGTTCCACCGCTTTTTTGTCGGATGCGAATTTGGACATCGCTTCGGTGTAGGCCTCGTAGCCGTCTATGGCCGGATGAGGCTGCTTTCCGTTGCCCGCTTTCTCAAGGTAAGACCTGTAGCCGTCCTCGGACCATTCCCAAGCGTTGTTCAGATAGAGCACGGCGGACATATCCCGTTTTCCGAGTTCGTCCAGGACTATATCCATCCCTTCGAAATTCTCGTCTGTGGCGAGTATCCTGAGGTTGTCCAGCCCGAGAGCCTTGAGAGTGTCCAGTTCTTTGACAAGTCTGCCGGGGTCGCTGACGGCAAGCTCACTTGCGTACCAGAGATTCGTACCTATATAATAATAAGGCTTGTCTCCTTTTACGATCCGGCCGTTCTCCACCTCAAATTGCCCGGCGTTTCCGGAACAGCCGTTGGTGAATGACGCTGCCGCAAGGCATAGCGCGGTAAGCAATAGTGATTTGATAGTTTTCACGTGTGTTTAATTATGTTGGTGACTGGGGCAAAGTTAAACAGAAGAGCACGCGCAAACAAATACTATTTTTGCAAATACCGTGATATAATCGAGCTCAGACTATCACTTTCTTCTTCTTGTAGATTTCTCTGAAATCTCTCGGGGACATTCCTCGCTTGGACTTGAAGATTCTGTTGAAGTTGGACAGATTGTTGAATCCGCTTGAGTAGCAGATTTCGGAGACGTTCTGGGATGTGTCCACGAGGGCTCTGGCGGCGTTGCCGAGTCTGATGTCTATCAGGTAGGAGGACAATGTCCTGGCGGTGTGGTGTTTGAAGAATCTGCTGAAGGAGCTCGGGCTCATCCCGACGAGATCCGCCATTTCGGCGAGGGTTATTTCCTCGGTGTAGTGGGCGTTGATGTATTCTTTGACTTTCAGGACTCTCCGGCTTTCCTTGTCTCTCGGAGCCTGGGCGAAAGAGCTGGTGGCCAGCATCTTGCCTTCGTAGCCGGACAGTTCGTAAAGTAGCTGGAGACAGCTGAGGAATTGTATGAATCCGTCTTTCTCGGAGGCGAGAGTGTCGAGGCTGTGGTAGACTTTCAGAACTGCGTCGGTGGGGAAGGCGAGTCCGTGCTTTGCCTTTTCAAGCATTTCGTGGATGCGGGAGAACTGGTTCTTGTCCAGCAGGTTGGTGCTCAGAAGGTCGGGAGAGAATTGTATTGTGATTTCCCTGATGTCTTTTGAAGTGCATCTGCCCTGTTCCCACACGTGCTCGAGATTCTCACCTGTGATGAGCACGAGGTCGAGACTGCCGATTTCCTCAACGCTGTCCCCGACTATTCTTCTCACCCCTGGGGCGTTCTGGATGAAGTTGAGTTCGCAGTCGTGGTGCTGGTGGAGCGGATATGTGAATTCGCTTTTGTGTCTTTCAACGATGTAGAAGCAGTCTTTTTGTGAAAGACCGGTGATCTCTGAGAGTACGCTTGACATAGTGTTGTTAATTATTTGGCTAAAATTAAGATTATTTTTTCAAAAAATAATACTTTTTTATCTTTTTTGTTGAATTTCTTTCCGGTGTACTTGACATCTTTTCCGGAATGGCTATCTTTATGGCGGTTTAACCACGTAATGATAATATGGACAATAATTTACTCTCAATCGGAGCCGTCCTCAGATCCGAGGCTTCGGCCGAACTGACTAATGATATTTTACCTTTTTGGATTCACAACATGGAGGATCCCGCAGGCGGATGGTATGGTCGAATGGACGGTTCCGGGCGCATTGTGCCTTGCGCGCCTAAAGGGGCTATCCTGAATTCCCGCATTCTCTGGACTTTCTCTTCAGCTTACAGGCTGCTTGGCTCTGAGGGTTGTCTGAAGGGAGCCGAAAGGGCCTTCCGCGAGATTGCCGACAAGTTTTATGACAAGGATTTCGGGGGTGTGTTCTGGAGCATTGACTCTTCGGGCAGGCCGCTTGAGACCAAGAAACAGTTCTATGCCATTGCGTTTGCCATTTACGGCCTTTCCGAATTTTACAGGGCTTCCGGCTCCAAGCCAGCTCTGGATCTTGCGGCTGAATTGTTCGATAGCATAGAGAAACACAGTCGGGACTATTCCAAAGGGGGCTATCTTGAGGCCTCTTCGAGAGACTGGTCTCCTATCGGGGATATGCGTCTGTCGGACAAGGACAGGAACGATGCGAAGACTATGAACACTCATCTGCACATTCTGGAGGGCTACACGGCTTTGTATCGGGTTCGTCCTTCTGTCGGGCTAAAGGCTTGTCTCTTGGACCTCATAGACATATTCCTTGATCGAATTATACGTCCTGACGGGCATCTCGGGCTGTTTTTCGATGAGGATTGGAAGTCTCAGTCTGACGTTTTTTCTTATGGCCACGACATTGAGGCTTCTTGGCTTTTGTGCGAGGCGGCCAAAGTGCTTGAGGACAAGTCTGTGATTGACAGGGTGGAGGAGGCTTCTTCGGCTTTGGCTTCCGCTGCTATTGAGGGCTGGTCTCCGGGTGAGGGAATGAAGAACGAGTATGATTCCGAGTCTGACCACGTGGATGCGGACAGGGACTGGTGGGTACAGGCGGAGACGGTGGTAGGCTGCTGGAACCGGTTCCGGATTTCGGGTGACGTGAAATGGGCTGAGCGTTCCGTGGACACATGGCGATTCATACGCTCCTCGCTTGTCTGCCCGGCGGGGGAATGGTACTGGAGTCTTCGCGCCGACGGCACTCCTGATCTTACCGAGGATCGAGCCGGTTTCTGGAAATGCCCTTACCACAACGGGCGTATGTGTATGGAACTAATCGAAAGAATATAACTATTATGAGAGCCTTTTTTGCCTTTTTGTGCGCTGCGGCGCTTGTTTGTTCTTGTGCCAAGAAAGAGGTCGTGGTGTCTTTTGAAGGCGGCAAGACCAGAATCGAGTCGGTGTCCGACAACATTCTTAGGGTGTCTTCCGTACCTTCAGGCGTGGAATTTCCTAAGGACAGTTCTCTTGTGGTGCTCAAAGGATCCGCGCACCCGTCTCTTGCTGTCTCCAAGACGGATTCGACCGTGCGTGTTTCGGCTCCGAAGATAAGTGCCGTGGTGCGTCTTGACGACGGTTCCGTTAGTTTCTATGACGCTTCGGGAAAGTTGCTGACTTCTGAGAAGAAGAGGGAGTTCAAGCCTTTCGAGGCGGACGGGAAGAAGGCCTGGACTGTCAGGCAGTCGTTCAGCTCTCCGGATGACGAGGCTTTCTTCGGTCTTGGGCAGCATCAGGCTGACGAGTGGAACTACAAGGGGAAAGATGAGGACCTCTATCAGTATAACACGAAGATTTCCATACCTTTCGTGGTCTCCTCAAAGCGTTACGGTCTGCTTTGGGATAGTTACAGTTTCTGTCGATGGGGGGATCCGCGCGACTATTCCCAACTTGGGGATGTGTTCAAGTTGTATGACGCTTATGGGGTTGAGGGAGCGTTGACCGGTACTTACAAGCCGGTGTCGGGGCCTTCGCTTGTGCGCCGCGAGACTTCTCTGGCTCAGGACTATCTCCGCGTTCCGGATTGCGACAAGGTGGTGAATGCGCCTGATTTCGATTTCTCCGGATCTTCCGTGCTTTACGAAGGTTCCATCGAGCCTTCCGAGGACGGTGTGTTCAAGTTCTATCTTTATTATGCGGGTTATGTCAAGGTTTATGTTGACGGTCAGCAGGTTATGCCTGAGATCTGGCGTACAGCGTGGAATCCTAACGGCAGGAAGTTTCAGGTCTGTCTAAAGGCCGGCGTGAGGACTCCTCTTAGGATAGAATGGGTGCCTGACGGTGCGGTTTCGTATTGCGGTCTTAGCGTGCGCAGTCCTCTTCCTGATGATGAGGCCGGGGATATGAGCTGGTGGGGCGAGATGCAGGAGATGATTGATTATTATGTCATTGCGGGGGATTCGGTTGACAGCGTGATTTCCGGTTATCGTTCTCTGACGGGACAGGCTCAGGTTATGCCAAAGTGGGCTTTCGGCTATTGGCAGAGCAGGGAGCGCTATAGCACTCAGGAGGAACTTGTGTCAACGCTGGCTCAGATGCGTTCGAAGGGGATTCCTGTGGACAACATCGTTCAGGACTGGTGCTACTGGGAGCCTGATCAGTGGGGAAGTCACGAGTTTGACAAGAGCCGTTATCCTGATCCAAAGGCAATGATTGATTCTATTCATTCAATGAACGGGCGTTTTATGATTTCGGTGTGGCCGAAGTTCTACGAGAACACTGAGCATTTCAAGGAATTCGATTCCAAGGGATGGATGTACAGGACTGCGATTACTGACAGCGTGGAGGACTGGCTCGGGTACAGGCAGTCTTTCTATGATGCTTATTCCGACGGGGCGCGTCGTCTTTTCTGGAAACAGATTGAGTCCACTCTTTACCCTCTTGGGGTGGATGCGTGGTGGATGGATGCGAGCGAGCCTAACGTGCACGACTGTACGGATATGGATTATCGCAAGAAGTTGTGCGGACCGACGGCTCTCGGTCCCTCCGCAGAGTATTTCAATGCTTATGCTTTGATGAATGCGAAGGCTATTTACGAGGGGCAACGCTCGGCTGATTCTTGTAGCGGTTCAGGCCACGGCAAAAGGGTTTTCCTTTTGACCAGAAACGGATTCTCCGGTTTGCAACGCTATTCCACCGCTTCTTGGAGCGGGGATATAGGGACGCGCTGGGAAGATATGAAGGCTCAAGTTACCGCAGGGCTTAATTATTCCGTCAGCGGTGTGCCGATGTGGGGGCAGGACATCGGCGGCTTCAGTGTGGAGAAAAGATATGTAGAGGCGCAGAAGCT
>Ga0172377_10007397_pt1 | contig 11293 bp, 8 predicted proteins | sample Pumphouse3metaG_FD_119749 | JGI IMG/M metagenome (GOLD analysis project Ga0172377, IMG submission 119749) | Leachate microbial communities from a municipal landfill in Southern Ontario, Canada - Pumphouse #3 metaG | ecosystem: Engineered > Solid waste > Landfill > Unclassified | place: Canada... | reverse complement strand
TCTTTAACATATTTTAACAATGACATAAAAGATGATTTCTATTATATTGATGCCGTCTATGATGCCAACTGGAAGATAATAACACCTGGCGGCTATAAAAACAATAGTTCCGATGAAAAAATAAAAGGTGTTGAATTGTCTTTAAATACTCCATATCTTTTTGATAGATTTGTTGCGAGAGCAAATTATACCCATCTTTTCAATGCCAAAGATGCTAGCGGAACCCCGCTTTACAACAGAGCAAAAGATGAGCTTAATGGATTTATAGATTATGATTATGACGATAAAACATTAATCAGTCTAAACACACAATATGTAGGGCAGAGATACTCTCCATTTGGCTATCCTACTGTTCCAAAATCAACAGGTAATTATACGCTCTGGAATATGGATATCACCAAAAGTTTTAATGATTCCATCTACTTCGGTTTACACTTTAAAAATATCTTTGACAAAGATTATCAAAGCGTATATGGATACAACAGCGAAGGCAGAAGCATTTACGCAGATGTGAGATATAAGTTTTAGCTTAATATTATCGAACGAAGCATGGCAATCTGTTGGCATTAGACTGCTGCGAAGTCTTTCGACTTCTCACAGTGACATGATGCAACATTATCGTATAGATAGCAACTAATGGCTGGTTGATGGCGGCATAAAACTTAAATAAAAACTTTAGTTTTTATGTATAATAATAAAATTTTTTGAAGTTATGACAAGGAGATGATGTGAAAGGGTTAAAAAGTTTAATGGCGGGGTTGGTTACAGTTTTTGGTGTGAGCGGGTGCGGTGCGGATAGTGTGCAAACACTTCCTATTAAAGTACCGTTTGATGTATCGAAAGTCGGATATGTATATGAGACTGATATATATGTAAAAAAGCCTTTTTTCGGTGCAACGGTTGGATATATTGATATAGCGAATGACGAAATAGATTCTGATATGTACTACAAATATAGACAAACATGGGGAAATATAAAGTGTAAAATAATAATTACACCAATAAGAAATGTAACAATATCTAGTCAGTATAGTTTTTATACTATAAAACCAGGATTTAGTCCAGGTGATTATCATGAATATAAATCAAATAAAGTTGAAACCGTAGAATTTATTTTAGATCATTCGAAATTCGAAATTTTTAGTTATTTTTTTCAAGACAAGGGCTATTATCATATAAAAGTTGAAAACTTAAATGCTATCAAATTACCGCAAGGCAAAAAAGCAACATTGAGCATCATTTTACCAACAAAAATATAAGGAGAAAGCAAAATGTCTGAAAGTTTAGGAGAAATAAAGGTATATGCATATCCAGAAGATAATAACCAAACGGAATTAGTCACCACTGTAAACGGTTTAAATGATGCGATTGAGAACGCATCAACTGTGTCAGATATTTTTGGAGCATTAGCAGAATTTGGAGAGTATGTGCTTGGCGGCAAAAGAAGCTTAATAAAATAATTTAGTTTTTATTTATCAAAATATTTGGATAAAAAATATAAAATAATGTATAATTTTTGAAAAATTTGGAAATTAAAAAGAAGAATAGGTGAAAAAAATTAGATTTTTGATTGTTGGTTTGTTTGTAGCATTTGGTATAAGTGGGTGCTTTGGAGATAAAAGATGGTATGGGACAGTCGAAATTTTACATGTAACAAAAAATGAAAATGGCGAACTCTGTTTTTTTATAGATGATTTTGGGGGTGTTGATAAATACTATATCAATCGCATAGATTCATCAAATCAAATATGGGTTTATAGCGAGGATATTGTACGAAAAAATGGGAGGAATGTGATTATAAAAGATACAACAAAACTTGTTAAACTCTCATCAATTGTTGGTAAAGAAAATTGTCTTCCGTACGGAACAAATCTAGACGCATCTAAGCAATATAATGCCAAAAAAATTGATTTTAATAAACCACTTTTTATAAATATTTATGCCTTTATTCCACCAACTCCTTTTAAGGATACTGATATACTTTTTGAAAATACTTTATATTTTAAGTATAACCAAAATACTAAAAAATATGATATTGAACTAGATAAATAACAGGGGTGATAGAACATGGAAACAAACAACTTGGGAGAAATTGATGTTGCTGAAAAAAAGCCAACTGACTACAGAGGGCTAACAGAAGGTGAAGAAGCAATGCTTCGACCGTATTTTGGTGATAGTTTTGACTACAATGCTGTAATAATTAGCAAAGAATACTCAGCTTTTGTATTAGAAGGATTTGGGGCATCATTCGGGAATACATTTTATGTAGATTCAAAAGATTGGTCGCGAGACTATTCTATATCAGGGCTATCTACTCAAACATGGTTCGTGCATGAAATGACACATCAATGGCAATCTCAACAAGGATATGATGTATTTTTAAATGGTCTTGTACTGCTCACGCAGGGTGGAAGCCAATATGATTATAGACTTGACCCGCTCAATCCAATTTCTTTTAATAATTACAATATTGAATCTCAAGCAGATATAATTGCTCATCACTATGCCTATACTCATGCTTTAAGAGAAGAGGATTTTGAATATGCAGTAGGAGATGACTATGCTTATCTCACTCAAGAAAATAATATTTATGCGCTTCTACAAACTGTTGAAACATTTATGAATTCAAACCATGATAGCGGCTGGTTGCCAAATTCAATATTTGCATTTGATTATATTAGAGATGATATAGATTATACGATAGAAAAAAATTTAATTATAGGAAGTGGAAAGATTATTTTAAGTGATGGCACAACAATAACTTATTCTGCTGATATTATTAATGGACAAAATGTCATCAGTTCCACGACTATCTTGCCAAATGGTCTTGAAAATGCAAGCTCGTCCTATTTTTTTAATGAAAACGGCGACTTTCTCGGCAACATCACATCCTTTGACCCACAAAGCGGTATATATATCCCGATCACAGGACTTCCATCAGAGCTTCAAGCCGTTTCTTCCCTTGAAAATTTCAATAACCAATTCTCCCTAAACGCTCTGATAGCGACAAACTCTGCCACTTCATCATTTGCATATGATGACAGCGTATTTAACAGATATCTACTGAACGGCATAATTGACGGTGATATATATGAAAACTACAGCTGGAACTTTAGTGTAGAAAACTTTTTAAACCAAGAAGACGCTCAGGACCTTTTAAAATATAGCTTTAGCGATTTTCAAAGCAACCCTACATATACAGGGCCAAGCGCAGAAGATATAGCGGAGTACTATGGCAATACAGACGGTTTTGAATTGCAATACAACTCAGACGGAACCACATCCGGAAGTATGCATATATCATTTAATACATGGAGTGATCTAGAGGATATATTCAATCAATTCATCGATTCGTTAATAGGATTGGCCGATAGGATATGGAATGCAGTAGAAGATATTTTTGATTCTATAGGAGATTTCTTTAGTGATCTCTTTCCTATTGTACTTGACCTTGACGGCGATGGGATAGAGTTAATACCCATATCAGATAGTGCCACATGGTTTGACATCAAAAATGACGGAACTTTGCATCAAACAAGCTGGGTTGGGGCGGATGACGGACTGCTGGCTTATGATGAAAATGGTGACGGTAAGATAACCAATGGCAAAGAGATAGCATTTGCTGATAGAACAGCGCTCGCCACAGATACAGACTTGGAAGCCCTGGCAAGTGAGTTCGATAGCAACAAAGATGGTGTGCTTGACAGCAAAGATGCAAATTTTGCTAAATTTAAAATATGGCAAGATGAAAATAGTAATGGGATAAGTGAAGCCGGAGAGGTTAAAAGCTTAAATGATGCGGGAATATTGTCTTTATCTCTCGGGGGCAACAAAGTGGACTATGCTATAGAAGGAAATGCTATCAAAGGATTCACTACTTTTGCAAAAACAGACGGTACGGTAGGTTATGGGGCTGATGTGGCGTTACAATATGAGGATGTCGGATATACCACAAAAACAGAAAATGGATATATGGTAATCAAGGAAACAGGAAACAATGCAATATATGCTATGGTGACAGATATAAATGGTAAAACACTCGATATTAATGCTTTGGGACTCAGTGGAGCCACGGGCGGCGTCGGTAATGATGTACTTAATGCAACTAACGTAAAAACAAAAACTGTTTTAAACGGCGGTGCCGGCAATGATACACTAAATGGCGGAGCTGGTGATGACTGGCTTGATGGCGGAGAAGGAGCTGATACTATCAATGGTGGAGCAGGTAATGACACTATAATCATAGATAGCAGTGATGTTATATCTAAGATTAATGGTGGAGCAGGATTTGATACGCTTATCACGTCAGGTACTTCAAATATAAGTCTCAATTTGACATCACAAGGTATCGAGTCTGCAACAGGCAACATGGGGGATAACACATTTACTTCAACTTCAAGTTATACAATCTTTATGGATGGTAAAGATGGAAATGATACATTAACAAGCGGAAGCGGAAGAGATATGTTGTATGGCGGCAATGGGAACGACACCATTAAAGCCGGTGGGGGTGACGACTTTGTATATGGCGAAGACGGCAATGATATCATCAAAGGAGAAGCAGGCAATGATACTCTAAGCGGCGGTAATGGCAATGATACTATAGATGGCGGTGCAGGCACAGATACCATGAATGGTGGAGCAGGTAATGATAGCTATTTTGTAGATAATGTCAAAGATGTTGTTTTTGAAAATGAAAATGAGGGTACAGATACTGTTCGATCAAGTGTAACCTATACTCTTGGCAGAAATCTAGAAAATCTAATGCTTACAGGCACAGGCACAATTAATGCCACAGGTAATACACTAAGTAATTTTATTATAGGAAACAGCGGAGCAAATATCATTGACGGAGGTGTTGGAAAAGATATTATGAGCGGTGGGGCAGGTAATGACACCTATGTAGTTGATGATACAGGCGATATTATTAGAGAGGTTGCAAATAAAGGTACCGACACTGTCAAAGCAAGCGCTACTTACATACTTGGAACAAATGTCGAAAATCTTACACTTATCGGAACAGCAGCGACAAACGGAACCGGAAATACTCTTAATAACACAATTATAGGCAATACGGCAAACAATATTTTGAGTGGAGGAGCGGGAAATGACACCTTAAATGGTGGAGCAGGCATTGATACGGCAAGCTACAAGTATGAGACTGTAGGAGTAACTGTAAACCTTGCAACAACATCGGCTCAAACTATTCAAGGAACTGAAAAAGATACGCTCAGCTCAATCGAGAATCTTACAGGTTCAAACTATAACGATACGCTCAAAGGCAGTACGGCAGCCAATACCATAACCGGACTTGGCGGTAACGATACTATAGTAGCAGACAGAGGAAACGACTTGTTATATGGAGAAGCGGGTAATGATAGTATCTATGGCAATGAAGGTAGTGATACTTTAACAGGGGGTCTAGGTAATGACTATTTAAATGGAGGAGGCGGCAGTGATATATTTGTTTTTAATTCAAACTTTATAATGCAAAATTTCGTACGAAATATTGTGGAATCGCCAAGTCAATATGCAAGTTTAGCTTATAATGAAAATATGTTTATGATGGTTAATTCAGTTTTAAGTAATGATCCAGATAGGGACATTGACACCATAGCCGATTTTGACTCAAAAGATGACATGATAAATCTTGAAAATGCTATATTTACAAAACTTACTGCAACAGGATTATTAAATAGTGCTAACTATAAAGCAAATAGTACGGGCTCAGCAACAGATACAAATGACTTTATACTCTATAATACTACAAACGGAAATTTAAGCTATGATGCCGATGGAAATGGAGCAGGTGTTGCGGTAACATTTGCAATATTAGCAAACAAACCTACAGATTTGTCATATCTTGATTTTGTCGTGATATAAGCTTATAAAAAGTTTTAGATAATATTATACACTTATCTTACAATGATAATTTACAGAGTGGAATATCTCGGCTATTTACGAGATAAATCCGGCTCTTAGCTTGGCTGTGTACCTAAAAAATATGTTCGACAAAGAATATCAAAGCGTTTATGGATACAATAGTGAAGACAGAACCATTGAGGCAAAACTCACATACAAATTTTAGGAGTTTTAGGTGCATATAAATCATAGCTACTATATAGCCTATAAGCTATTTAACGCACTGTTTGCGGGACTGGCACTTGGCAGTGTGATGAGCATATATGCACCTTTGCAGCCATCGATCTATTCGCTTGGCGGGATAGTATTGGCTATCGGAATGATAATCGTTGCTAGGCTATATGAAAAGATATTGACCATTGAATGGTTTTATAGATTTACCATATTAGTCGAAGTGGTATTGTTTGGCGTCATACTATTTTTCTTGACTACGGAATTTTCTTACAAGGTCGCACTTCTGATATACATAGGCTATCAAATTACTTTTATCTTCAGCAGTTACCTGATACGGGCTGAGACACTGTTTTTGAGCGAGACTTCTATGCTTATCCGCATCGATACCATCAAGCAAATAGGTACACTCATTGGCATGGCTATTGCTTATGTGTTTTATAAATTATTAGAAGAAAAAACCAATATAGAGCAAGTTTATACTATGCACTATATTCTTGCAGCAATACAAGTTATAGTAATATTTCTAGTATATAGAAGCTTTGAAGATAAGCGATAACAATTTATATTTTTTGATCTAATTATGATTTGCATGCGATTTTAATCGCTAATTTTCTTGCAAACGGAAACACAAGAAGTATAGTAGGAAATGCTATAGCATAAGCAACTATCCAGGCATGTAGCCAAACACCGATAAACCCGTCAATTAATCCAAGATTTATAAATGTAATGGCTCCTGACATGATAAAGCTCATAAACCCGGAAAGTAGCAAGGATTGAACTTGGTGAAGGTATTTTATCGAAACCATTTTTTTCTTTCTGTGTATTTTTTTAGGATTATAGCAAATTGGTTTTAAACATTCAATTGATGATTTGTTATTGCTTCATTAGGCGGCCTCATACTCAGCCCTGTCTTGTGTAAAATTATATACAATCTTCGATACCAAAAATATCAAAATCCATGCTAACAACATCGTGGTGATAGTGTGACTCAAAAAGTGATCACCGATCATCATTTTATAAAGCCCGGTTACCCAACCTGTCAAAAATGCGCCTGCCAATGCCAATCTTTTATTTCTTTTAGTTTTAAACAAAAAATATAGACCCATCAGCGCAAAACCTCCTGATGCATGACCGGCAGGATAACATTTAGCCTTTTCCGGTTGAATAAAATCAGAAGGATAACAACTAAACAGTTTTGACTCCATAAATTTACCGCCATATCTTTCAAGCTGACAAGGACACGGCATATTTGTACTGCCTTTTAATTGGCCTACCGTGAACGGCACTACAATAAGGGAGAACGCCACTATCATTAATCCGCTTTTGTAATCCGAAACCATTTTATTCTTGCGAAAAAAAATCAAAGCCAAAACAACAGATATACCAAATATCAATATAAGTTTTTTCTCACCGCTATATAATATAAAATGCAAAATCCAATTATCTTTATTTGATAATAGCCATGATGAATTATAAAAATTATAAAATAAGTCTTGAACTGCCAAATCAAGAGTTGTAAATTGGAATGTAATCAAATCTATCACAAGCAATATCAAAGGTATAGCAATATACATTATCTCCTCACTAGAAAGAGAAAATTATATCTGAATAATATGATATTTTATAATTAATTTAATTGATTTAAAACAATAAAATAAATGTTCAATAATCCAATTTTTATATTGAACAACAAATTATTTTTCTCTACCGCCGAGCGCCCTGTATAATGCGATACGATTTATCATCTCTTCCAATTGGACCAAAAGCAGTGTCTGCTGCGCACTATAATATGTACGCTGTGCGACCAGTGCATTCAGATATGTATCTACGCCGTTTTTGTAGCGAAGGTCTGATATCAGATAACTATTTTTCGATGCTTTGACTAAATTCTTTTGTGCATAAAGCTGATCATTGATAGTTTTTCTGCGGGCCAAAGCATCTGCTGCTTCTTTAAATGCTGTTTGAATGGCTAATTCATATGCTGCTATATGATAATCCCGCTGTGCTTTTGCATAGTCAAGGTTTGATCTTCGAACACCTATATCGAAAATAGGCAATGTAATACTTGGTACAAATGACCAGACAGATGCCCCGCCGCCGCTAAAAAGATTGGATAAAGCAGTACTTGCCAATCCTCCCTCTGCCGTTATGGAAATAGATGGGAAATAGGCTGCACGTGCTGCACCGATATTTGCATTTGCGGATTTGAGGTCATGTTCTGCAGCAAGTATATCCGGCCTATTTAGAAGAACGCTAGAAGGCATATTTACAGGGACACTTGCGAGATATTTTTCGTTTGTATCGAAGCGCTCAGGAAGCCACTTGTCGTCAATTATTTCACCTGCCAATAAATTGAGGGCATTTTTGTCTTGATCTACTTTTGTTTTATATTTGGCAATATCGGCTTGTGCTTGATAATAAAGCGTTTGTGCCTCATAAAGATCAAGCGCTGAACTAGCGCCAAGATCAACTTTTCTCTGCATAAGCTCCAAGGTTTTTTTGGCACTAATTTCTGTCGATCTTGAAAGTTCTAATAAATTTTTATCTACAGCCAGAGTGAGCCAAGCTGATACTATTTCAGAAATGAGCGTAATGCGAAGTGCATGCTGACTTTCTTGCGAGGATAAATACTTTTCATATTCGGCTGCCGATAAACTATGAGCCTTCCCAAATAGATCAAGTTCATAACTGCTAATTCTAGCTGTGGCCGAATATCTTTGTGTGATTGATGATGAACTTTGAGCATTTCCTTTACTGCCGGATAATACTGCGTTGATCATCGGCAATTCCGAAGCACGCTGCATATTATATGTTGCTTTAGCTGCTTCAATATTAGCTACCGCTTCACGTAATGAGCGGCTTTGCTTGAAAGCTATCTGTACAACATGTCGGAGCTGTTCGTCTGCAACAACTTCTTTCCATGGCATCATAAAAGAGTGATTATTTTCCAATGATACATTAGTTCTATTGCCTTCATCCCATCCTGACGGAATTGGCGATAAAGGTCGTTTATATTCAGGGATAAGCGCACCGCATCCGCTTAAATACGCTATACATCCAGTCGCAATAATTAATTTTAGTTTATTTTTGTATTGCATATCAATCACCATTTATATTTTCTGACAAGGTTTTTCGGTTTGCTTTTGTTTTAAATATAGTATTGACCAAAACAAAAAACAAAGGAACCATAACAATAGCCAAAAGCGTTGCGCTAATAGTTCCTCCAACAATACCCGACCCGATAGAAACACGGCTTTTCGCGCCGGCTCCACTAGAAATAGCCAAAGGTAAAACACCTACAACAAACGCCATTGATGTCATCAATATAGGCCGCAGTCTAAGTCTTGCACCTTCCATGGCTGCTTCTCGCAATGTTCGGCCTTTTTCAAAAGCAGATGAGGCAAATTCAACAATTAAAATTGCATTTTTAGATGATAATCCGATGACAGTCAATAGTGCCACTTGAAAATAAACATCATTTTCCAAGCCGCGTACTGACGCAGCTACAACTGCTCCGATTATACCGAGCGGGATTACCATCAAAACAGAAAATGGAATAGACCAGCTTTCATACAAAGCAGCCAAACATAAAAAAACGAATAATATCGAAATAGCATACAAAAAAGTGCTTTGTCCGCTTGAAAGCCGTTCTTGATACGAAAGCCCGCTCCATGCATAAGTACTTCCGGACGGAAGCTGCTGTGCCAATCTTACAATCTCATCCATCGCTTCTCCGGAACTTACTCCTTTATTTCCTGCTCCTTGTATATTATAAGAAGCCAAACCGTTATAACGCGATAAGCTTTCTGGGCCATATGTCCATTTCGTGGTTGCAAAAGCTGAAAAAGGAGTCATACTCTCACCGTCACTGCTGCGAACATACCACTTAAAAAGATCTTCTGGTGCTGAACGAAAAGCGGCATCTCCTTGAATGTATACTTTTTTGATACGGCCCCGATCAATAAAATCATTGACATAGTTTCCTGCCCAAGCTGCATTTAGGGTATCATCAATATCCGATAATGAAAGTCCTAAAGCTACCGCTTTGGCTTGATCGATATCGACATGCAATTGTGTAGTTTCTGCCATACTTCCTAAACGAACAGTACTCAAGATATTGCTTTTGGACGCTTCACTGATCAGTTGATCTCTCATGTTTTTCAAAGAATCCCGGTCGGTTCCTGCGGTTGCTTGGAGTTGAAAATCAAATCCACTGCTATTACCTAAACCTCTAATTGCCGGCGGGTTTAATGCAAATATTCGTGCATCCCTGATGGATGATAGTGCTTTGTTGGCACGAAAAGTGATCTCCTCTGCGCTGCTGCCGGCATCTTCGCGCTCATCCCAATCTTTTAAATTAACAAATGCCATCCCGGCATTTTGTCCGCTTCCGCTAAAATTAAATCCTGAAATAGTAAAAATTGTATTTGTAATATTTGCTTCATTATTTAAAAAATAATTCTCAACATCTTTTGCAACCGCTACTGTTCGCTTCACTGAAGCTCCTTCGGGCAAAGAGATTTGGACCATGATAGATCCTTGATCTTCAACTGGAAGAAATCCCGTCGGCAGCCTTAGAACAAGAACCGACATAATGGCAATAATCACGGCATATACGATCATCCAGCGCATCGGTTTATTTAGTATTTTCGCAACTCTTAGTTCATAGCGCTTGATCATAACATCAAACGCTTGGTTAAACCATTTAAAAAAGCCCCTATGTTCATGCTTGTGACTATCAGAATTCAAAAATGTTGCACAAAGCGCAGGTGTCAGGGTCAATGCAACTATGACAGATAAGATCATTGATGAGACGATAGTGATAGAAAATTGCCTATATATCACACCCGTTGATCCCTCAAAAAAGGCCATTGGTAAAAATACAGCTGAAAGAACCGTTGCGATTCCGATGAGCGCACTGCTTACTTCATCCATTGATCTTATCGTTGCTTGACGAGCGTCTAAATGCTGTTCGCGCATAATCCTTTCTACATTTTCTACAACAACTATAGCGTCATCTACGAGCAAACCTATCGATAAAACCATTGCAAACATTGTCAAGGTGTTTATGGAATATCCAAAAACATACAAGATCCCAAATGTCCCCAGCAAAACAACCGGCACCGCTATGGCCGGGATCAGCGTGGCTCTCCAATTTTGTAAAAAGATAAACATAATGAGCACAACCAGCCCGATT
>Ga0172377_10007395_pt1 | contig 11294 bp, 10 predicted proteins | sample Pumphouse3metaG_FD_119749 | JGI IMG/M metagenome (GOLD analysis project Ga0172377, IMG submission 119749) | Leachate microbial communities from a municipal landfill in Southern Ontario, Canada - Pumphouse #3 metaG | ecosystem: Engineered > Solid waste > Landfill > Unclassified | place: Canada... | reverse complement strand
GCGTTGCGCGCGGATTTGGCGGTGCGCGTTGGGGTATCGATTGGCATTTGTTTGTTCCCTTTTCATGCGCAATCGGCGGCGCGCTTGATGCAGTTTGCCGATGCGGCCTTGTATCGGGCAAAAGCCGATGGCAAAGGCCGCTTTGCGTTTTATAGCGATGAGTTGACGGCGTTGGCGCGCGAACGGGTGCGCCAAGAGGCGAATTTAAAACAGGCGATTTTTAAACAGCATTTAGTGTTGTTTTATCAGCCGCAGGTGCGTTTGAGTGATCAAACTATTGTCAGTGCAGAAGCGTTGATTCGCTGGCAAGACCCTAAGCTTGGTTTGATTGCGCCAGCGGAGTTTATTCCGATGGCGGAAGAAACTGGCTTGATTCACGAAATCGGCGACTGGGTGATTCAGCAGGTTTGTCAGCAAGGGCAGACTTGGCTAGCGGCCGGTCATCCGCCATTACGATTGGCGGTGAATGTGTCGGCACAGCAGTTCCATAATGGTCAGGTGATCGGTTCAGTTAAACGTGCGCTCAAAGCCAGCGGTTTTCCGCCACAGTATTTAGAAATCGAGCTGACCGAAAGTGCGTTAATGCGCGAGTCGGACAGTATTGGCGAAACGCTGCGGGCGTTACGTGATTTAGGTGTGTCGATTGCGCTGGACGATTTTGGTACGGGCTATTCGTCGTTGGCGTATCTCAAGCACTTTAAATTGGATGTGGTAAAAATCGATAAGAGTTTTATCGATGGTATTGTTGATTCCGCGCGCGATGCGAAGTTGGTGCAGGCGATTATTGATATGGCGCACGCGTTGGATTTAAAGGTGTTGGCGGAGGGGGTGGAAACCTTTGCTCAATTCCAACGCTTGCAAAAACAAGGCTGCGATGTGTATCAGGGGTATTTGATTAGCCAAGCGTTACCCGCACAAAAGTTCTTGCGGCTGTACTTGGGTGAAAAATAGCCAACGCACGGGCACGTGCGCTGACAGGTTTTGTTGATAAGAGGATATAACCATGAAAAAGCAATGGATCGCGCCACTCACAATGGCGATGGGATTAACAATGGTCAGTTCGGCACAGGCGTTAGTGGCCGAGCTGGGTGACCCGAGTTGGAATGGTGATTGGGTGCCAAGTGGTATGCAGTGTCAAAAATTTGGTGGCGTGGAGCCCAGAAGTCCGGCGCTGGTGATTAGCGAGATACCCGAGGGCACGAATGTGTTGATTTTTGAATATAGCGATCGCAGTTATGCGCCGATGGATAAGGGCGGCCACGGTAAGGTGGGCTACGCGATTAATCAGTTGACCGGTACGGTATGGGTGCCGCCGGTTTCGGGGCATACGTTTGAACTGCCAAGCGGTTTTTTTATGATCGAGGCGCATCGTAATCCAAAATGGGATAAGGCGGGTGCGTATATGCCGCCTTGTTCCGGCGGTAAGAAAAATAGCTATTATGTGATAGTGAAAGCAGCGAAAATTGATGGCGAAACCATGGCAATTCAAGCGCAAACCGTATTGGAACTAGGTAAGTACTAGGCACAGATGAACTAGGGTTGGATTAGCGCTTAGCGTGTAATTCAACCTATCAATGACCTATCTGAAAGACGCCTACTCAGGCAGATTAAAACATCAAATCTGAGTAGGCTTATCGCTAAAGATTAGTTATCTTTTAATGAGCGATAACGCAGAATGTCGTTTCCTCCGTCTAACAAAATCAGCTCTAACCCTTTATCACGAAACCACCAGCGACTGAGTTGATTAGCTTCGTCTTGCTCAATGGCGTCCGCTTGTCCAAAGCGTTTTTCGATGGCCGTTGGCGTGAGGTTACGACGCGGAACGAGGGTGGCTTCGTAAATTGCATGGTTAAACAGCGCCAGCGTATCTTCGTTATTGAGTTGAACTTCGCGTGTGCCCTGTTGGGTGATGGTGGTGCGCGCGCCACGTTGAAAATACGCGTCTAATTCGGCTTCACTAAGGGCGAGTTTGAGCACCAATGCGCCATGAATGGAGCCGATATACATGGAGCCGAAATAGGCTTCCGCTGATTTTTGCCCGTCTTGCATTTCAAAGAGCTTAATTTCTATATCGCGCCCGTACAGGTTCATCGCGTCTTTAAGTGTTGATCGATCAAGTGTCAACCCCAAAGCGTGCAGCTCCCCTTGCGTGTCGTAATGTGCGTTCCATGGCAGATGTTCGGGGTTAAAGTCTTGTTTTTGCGGGCTGAGCCACATTAGCGCGATAAATAAAAATAGTGCACCGAACACAACCCAGTATATCGGACGATTTTTAATCATGGCGTGTTGCTTTGTTGCGGTTTGTCATTGAATTCGCCCAGCTCAGCGTTTGATTGCGCATCGCGTGGAAGGTATTTGGCAATATTTTTATCGATGATGCCTTTGCTGCAGTCATACACTGAAATGCCGGTTTGTAAAAATGTGATCAGAACGGTGAAGAAAATAATCGCCGCGCCAAAGAACATGGTGATAACTTGAAAAATCGGCGTGGAACCGCCTTCGGCGGAAAAGTTATTCATCGATAAACCGCCGGGCAGTATCCAATGCACAAGGTTATACAATGCGACCAGTACAAACGCCACCATATAACTCATAATCAGAATGCGTCCGCGCCGCCATGCTAACGTCCAGTGGGCAGCAACAAACCAAGTGTCGGTTTGGCGTTTTTTTTGTCCATGCACATAGATATAACCCAGTACGGCAATCGAAATCAATGGAATGAGCGCAAACATCAAAGGTTCGCCACTGGTTTTTAGAATCGACAGCGATAAAAATAAGTGTGTAAGCAAAATATTGAGATTAAAAATATGATGCGGGTTTTTGGCGCGTTGTGATTCATCTTCGCTGACTTGGTATTGCATGGCGCGGCTCCTGGTTGTCTAAAACTAAAACTCGGCAATGTAGGCTTGAATCGCTTGGGCAAGCGTTTGATAGGCTTGCTCTACTTCGGTGAATAGGGCTTCGGCGCCATCGAGCTGACCGTTTTTACCCATGATTTCGAGCTTTAGGCTGACCGCGGGCAGGGCTAGTGCGCCAATGTTCGCCGCGCTGCCTTTTAGGGTATGCGCGTGGTGTTGCAGGGCGCTGGCATCTTGTTGTTGAATCGCTTGTTCGACCTGTTTGATTAAGGCGGGAGTAATGTCCAAAAAGCTGGTCAAAATGGGTTTTAAGTCGTCGCCGATGACACTTTTTAACATATTGAGGTTGTCATAATCGATTACTTGGCTCATGCGTCTTCCTTAGGCCGGTGTCGGGTGGGAGGTTAAATAATTCATAAATTGGGCAGCCGGCATTGGTTTGCCAAACTTGAAACCTTGAAGTATATCGCACTTTTTTTCCCTCAGGAAAGCAATCTGCTCATCATCTTCTATCCCTTCGGCAATCACCTCTAGCCCCAAACCATCGGCCATGGCGATAATCGTGCGTGCTATCGCTTGGCCTTCTTTACTGGTGAGGTTGAGAATAAACGAACGGTCGATTTTGATCGTGTCTATCGGGAAACGATGTAAGTAGGCCAGTGAGGAGTAGCCGGTACCAAAATCATCAATCGAGATGGATACGCCCATTGCTTTGAGGCTTTTGAGAATATTGATGTTCTGTTCGGCATTGCTCATGGCAAAGCTTTCGGTGATTTCTAAGTCGATATAATGCGCGGGCAAGCGTGTGCGTTCTAAAGCGTTTTGCACGTCGAGAATCAGATTGGATTGGGTAAACTGGCGTGCGGATAGGTTGACGCCAACGCGCATATTGCGATAGCCGGCTTGGTGCCAGCTTTCTAGGTGTTCAATCGATTTTTGTAAGACATAGCGGCCTATATCGACAATCAGACCGGTACTTTCCGCTAAGGGCACAAACACCATCGGCGATATCAGCCCAGCTTTAGGGTGATTCCAGCGTACTAAGGCTTCGGCACCGACCGGGGCAAGGGTTTGGGTATCGACTTGTGGTTGGAAATAGACTTCGATTTCGTTGTTTTCCAGCGCGCGGCGCAAGTCGTTTTCTAACATAAGTTGGTGTTTGGCTTCGGCGTTCATTTCGGCGCGATAGAACAAAAATTGGTTGCCGCCTTGTTGTTTCGCTTGACCACGGGCGATATTCGCTTCACGCAGCAGGTCCTCGGCGTGGCGAGCGTCTTCGGGGTAGTTGGCGATGCCCATGCTGTAGGTAATAAATAATTCTTGCTCGTTGATGACAAAGGGTTTTTTGAGGTCATCTAGCAGACGACTTACCAGCAGATTAAGCTCTTTTGGGGTTTGATAATGGCGGATGATAATCGCAAATTCGTCGCTACCTAGGCGCGCGATAAAGTCACCTTCGCGTGTAATGCGTTTTAGACGTTGTGCGAGCGAGGTGAGCAGTTTATCGCCGTCGTGTTGGCCTAGGTTGTCGTTGACGGCTTTGAAGCGATCGACGTCAAACACAATCACACAGCTTTTATCTTGCTCGCCAAGGTTTTGACAATGTTGGTCAAGTTCTTTAGCGAAATAGCGTCGATTGGCCAAGTCGGTGAGGGTGTCGTGATTGCTTTGGTAGTCGATCATCGACTCGGCTTTATGCAGACGGGTGATGTCCTGTACTGAGCCGATAATTGAGGCCATGTCGCCGTTTTCGTCGTAGCGTACTTCACCTAAGCATTCGATGTGGCTGAGCAAGCGTTGCGGTGTTTGCACACGAAAACTCACTTCGATGTGCGATTGGCCGCGTGCGGCTTCGGCGATGCTTTGTTGGATAATGCTTAAGTCTTGCGGTAAAACATTGGCGAGAAAGTTTTCTAAGTTGATGCCGTTTTGATTGGGCACGTTAAATAAACGAAAAGCCGAGTCCGAACCGGTAATTTTGTCGCTGCGCGCGTCCCATTCCCAGTAGCCGAGTTTGGCGAGTTTTTGCGCGTAGGCCAGCTGTGCTTGGCTGCGGCGCAAATCGTCTTCGATTTGGCTGGTGCGTACCGAGTAACGCACACGCTGGCTGAGCAGGCTCCAGTTAATCGGCTTGGTAATAAAGTCGGTTGCGCCGACTTCAAATGCGCGATCGACCGAGGTTAAATCGTCAAGCGCGGTGAGCATTAAGATCGGTACCGCGCGATCGTGTTCGTAGTGACGAATGGCGGTGATGGTTTCGTAACCGTCCATTTCCGGCATCATCGCGTCCATGAGCACCAGTTGCGGCGCATGATCGATAAATTGACGCAAGCCTTCGCGTCCATTAGCGGCCTGAATCACGCGAAAACCGGATTTTTCCAGTACTTTGCTTAGGGTGACGCGGGTGGTGAGTTCGTCTTCAACTACAAGAATCAGCGGCATATTGGGTGACATGGCGAGCTTTAGTCAGTGAATAATTAGGATAGTTTAATCGCTTCGATGTCAAAGTTAAACGGCTTGCGTTAAAAAGAAACGAATTGTGCGAAGGGTGTAAGCAAATCAAATGGGATTTTGTACCCTTCTTCAGTCTTGAGGGAGATTAGCAGGCCTGCTAATGGGTACACTCAAGGCTTGAGAAGGCGTGTGATCAGTTGAATAGCGCAAAGACGCTCGGGGGGACTAGTTAATCGAACGGCTTAGTTGTTTAAAGTCCTCGGTAGCGCGTATGAGTGCTTGGCAGATTTCGGCTTCGAAGGCGGAGTGCCCGGCACTTTCACAGATGGTGAGGTGTGCGTGAGGCAACGCTTGTTTTAGCGCAAAAGCTTGATTAATCGGACACACCATATCATAGCGACCATGCACAATATGGATGGGGTGGTCGGCAAGTATCGACGCCTGTTCTATAAGTTGATTTGGGCGTAAAAATGCCTTGTGGATAAAGTAGTGACATTCGATGCGCGCCATGGCTAACGCATGATGCGGTTGTGCAAAATCATCGACAAGTTGGCGGTTAGGTAGGAGTGTAGATGTGCGTCCTTCCCAAACCGACCAAGCTTCGGCCGCTCGCATACGCGCCACTTCGTCTGTGCCAGTCAAGCGCCGATAATAGGCGCTTACCAAGTCGTTGCGTTCGTTTTGTGCAATCGGTTCAATAAAGTTTAACCAAGCATCTGGATAAAATTCACTGGCCCCTTTTTGATAAAACCAGGCAATGTCTTGTTCTCGACAAAGGAAGATGCCGCGCAAAATTAAGCCTTTAACAACTTGTGGATAACTTTGTGCGTAAGCTAAAGCCAAGGTCGAACCCCAAGAGCCACCAAATATCAGCCATTGCGCGATATTAAGATGCTGACGCAGTTGTTCTAAATCGGCAATTAAATGCGCGGTAGTATTGTGTTGTAGTTCGGCATGAGGGGTGGACTGACCGGCACCGCGTTGATCAAAGAGAATGATGCGATAGTGTTGCGGGTCGAAAAACTGGCGATGACGTGGCGAGCACCCGCCGCCTGGGCCACCATGTAAAAATACGATAGGCTGGCCATGCGGGTTACCGCTTTGTTCGTAGTACAAGCGATGCCCGTCACCCACCGCCAAGTAGTCCTGTTGATAAGGGGTGATTGGCGCAAACAGTTGAGGCATCGACTTGTTCCTTGTTGTCGGTTTAGCTTTTGTTACGGCTGTGGCGTTTACGATCCGTTTCGGTCAAGAATTTCTTACGGATACGCACGCTTTGCGGAGTCACTTCGACTAGTTCATCATCGTCGATAAATTCTAACGCTTGTTCTAGCGTAAAACGAATCGGTGGGGTGAGAATGATGGCTTCATCGGTGCCAGAGGCGCGCATATTAGTGAGCTGCTTGCCTTTGAGCGGGTTCACCGTTAAGTCGTTTTCACGGCTGTGCAAGCCAATGACTTGGCCTTCGTAGACTTCATCGCCGTGGCCGATAAACAAACGCCCGCGCTCTTGTAGGTTGAACAAAGCGAAACCAAGGGCTTTTCCTGTCCCCATAGAAATCAAAACGCCACGACTGCGTTCGCCCACGCTACCTTCAAATTTTGGCCCGTAGTGAGAAAAGCTGCTGAAGATTAGGCCGTTACCTTGAGTGGCGGTCATAAATTCAGTTCTAAAGCCAATTAACCCGCGTGAAGGAATAATGAAGTCGATACGCACGCGGCCTTGTCCGTCCGGAACCATGTCGGTCATCACGGCTTTACGCATGCCCAGTTGTTCCATTATCGTGCCTTGGTTTTCTTCGGGTACGTCTACGGTGAGGGTTTCGTAAGGTTCTTGAATTTCGCCGTCGATTTCACGGAAAATAACTTCAGGGCGTGACACGCCTAGTTCAAATCCTTCGCGGCGCATGGTTTCGATAAGCACCGATAAATGCAATTCACCACGACCGGATACGCGGAATTTATTGGCGTCTTCAGTGTCCTCAACGCGTAGCGCAACGTTGGTGAGGAGTTCTTTTTCTAAACGCTCACGAATTTGGCGTGAAGTTAGGAGTTTTCCTTCTTGGCCAACGAAAGGCGAGGTATTGACTTGGAAGGTCATGCTCACGGTTGGCTCGTCTACTTTGAGCGCAGGCAAGGCTTCCGGGTGGTTCGGGTCGCATAGTGTGTCGGAAATGTTGAGCGGGTCGAGGCCACTGAAAGCAACAATGTCGCCGGCGTGCGCTTCTTGAATGTTCACTTTGTCTAAGCCGTGGAAACCAAACAACTCGCCGATACGCGCGTTACGTTTGTTGCCGTCCTTGTCAATAACGGCAATCGGCATCCCAACTTGTACTGCGCCGCGCTTGATGCGCCCAGTGCCGATAACGCCTTTGTAGGTGTCATAAGCGAGCGAGATACATTGGAGCTGGAACGGGCCGCCTAAATCGACGCTTGGCGCCGGTACTTTATTTATAATGGTTTCGAATACCGCTGTCATATCGCCTGAGCGTACGTCGGAGTCGTAACCGGCATAGCCGTTAAAGCCAGAGGCAAATAAAATCGGAAAGTCCATCTGTTCGTCGGTGGCGCCCAAGCGGTCAAATAGGTCGAAGGTTTGATCGACTACCCAGTCAGGGCGTGCAGCGTCGCGATCGACCTTGTTGACCACTACGATCGGCTTGAGACCTTGTTGGAGGGCTTTTTGAGTCACAAAGCGGGTTTGTGGCATCGGGCCTTCAACCGCATCAACCAACAGTAATACCGAATCAACCATCGATAAAATACGTTCTACTTCGCCACCGAAGTCGGCGTGGCCGGGGGTGTCAACGATATTTATACGGTAATCTTTCCAGTTTACCGCCGTGTTTTTCGCTAAAATCGTAATACCGCGTTCTTTTTCTTGGTCGTTGGAATCCATCACACGTTCGCCCGCGTCTTTGCGCGTGTCGAGTGTGCCGGATTGTCGAAGGAGCTGGTCAACCAATGTGGTTTTGCCGTGGTCAACGTGAGCAATGATTGCAATATTACGAATGTGATCGGTGGTCATGAAAAACGCCTATAGAACTAACAGAAAATAAAAAGAATGCGGATTATACTGGAAAATTGACAGGACTTTGAAGAAAAGCTTATGAAAAATCAATTAAATACCGAAACGGATGTCTCTGACAGTGTGCCGGTAAATGACGAGCGGGAACCTGCTTCGTTGGCAGGGTTAGTGGCGGCGCAAACTACACCTTTGGCGCAGTCAAATGTTACGCTGACCGCGTGCGGCTTGCGTGTGGTGGATGATGATCAAGCGCAAGAGCGCTGGTTTTAAAAGGGTTAAGTTGCGCATCTGTTCCATAACGTTGACATCAATCGTCGTTGTTGATGGCCTGCGTGTTGTTTAACACGTCAAGCTATGGGTGGATTAGGCTTGTCGATTAATGCTTGTCATAAACCAATGGCATTATGATGGCTGAATATTTCGTTAAAAAGAGTGATTAAAAGGAGTTGTTATGTCGGCAGTACAAGTCACGCCCAAGCCGGTTTTAACCGGGTTAGCGCGTTTTCCGTGGATGATGTTGGTGATAGTGTATTTGATTGCGGCGCAATATTGGCAGTTTCCGATGGCGGGTGTCGGCGGTTATATTTTTATTGCGTTGGCGGTGGTGGTATTGATTATCGAGGTGTTTAAGTCCGGTGATTTGGGCTTAGGCGCGTTTTTTATCGATTTGTTTTGGTCGGTGGTGGCGCTGGTGTTAGCCGCAGGCCTGCTAACGTACTTATGGTTTGTTGAGCAGCAAATGCCGAGTTTTTATCATTGGATAGGCTTTGTCATGGTCTTGGCTGATGCTTTGCTCAATCCGTTTAATGCTTATCGTACCGCGTTGCGTAACTTTGGCGTGCCGGGTTAAAGCTGCGCAACGCGGGTAACTTGCGTGCCTAGTGGATTAGGCGCGCGGGTGTTCAAGCTGAATATAAGTTTGTAATACACCGTAAGCCATGGTCCCCAGCAGAAGGCCGATAAAGGTAAATAGCGCGCCGATTTTACCCTCTGCAATCATCGCCGGAATAGTGCCCGGGCAGGCGGCGGTCATACCCCAGCCGATGCCAAACAGCATCGCGCCTAAAATCAAGCCTTGTTGATACGGTTTTTTAACAAAGTCTACTTCCGAGCCGGTGGCGATAGAATGCACATGAAAGCGTTTTAGCAAAAATACACCCATCATCGCCACGATCACCGCCGTGGCAATCACCTCCATCAGCTGAAAATCGATAAATAAAAACATCTTGGCGTGAAAATCGTAGGTGGTCGCGCCTGCGCGACTCATTAAAAAACCAAAGGTCGCGCCCATGATGAGGGCAAAAAAGTTGACTTTATTGAGAATTTTCATTTTTAAAATCCAAATAAAAGTTGGGTGGTAAGTAAGGCGCTGCCAAAAAATACCGCGCCGGCCAGTAGGCTGGGCGGATTGAGCATGGCGCCGCCAACAAGGGCGTGCCCAGTGGTGCAGGCTCCAGCCAAGCGCGCGCCGAAACCAAGCAGCATGCCGCCAAAAATCAGCCAAATCGCTTTAGCCGATTGTGTTTGTGGCAAAATAGCATCGTACATTCCCATGCTAAAGCTAAGGTGCCAGGGTTCGGGCGAGGTGAGGGCGGCGAGCAGCCCTCCGAGCGGAATGCCGATGAGAAACCAAAGCTTTGCGTTGTTGAGGTCACTGTATTCGCCCATGCGAAAAAAGCGTACGCGCCGACACATCAGGCCGCACAGGTTGCCATATCCGGTGGAGCAGCCAGCTGGCTTGCCCAGTAGCCAAAAGTGTGCGGTGACAAACAGTCCAATCGCGATGCCCGCGATCCAGCCGGCCCAGACGGTGAGTTCCATAATCCTATTGCCTTTTTTGATATGTTGAAATTATTTTGCCTTAAGCCGACGGGGCACTACAGCTTAAGCTTTTTTAAAGGTTATAAATAAAATTTATGAATTTTCGTTGGTTATTAATTCTCTTTGTTTTAGTGGGGTGTTTTGCAGGCCTGCTATTTGGATTGCCTTGTTGAACACGAGATGAATGTCTGCGGGAGTTGACGTCGTTTTAGTCTAGGCGTGTTGCGCTGATTAGGTTGGGCTTGCATGGAGAACAGGCATACGCCGTCACGCTTGCTCTGGTTGCTTAGCGATATAAGATGCATCGCGCGAGGAACACGGACAGCTTCACGATTTTGCCTTAATGCAGCATTGGCAAGCCTGTCACAAAACGGTAATATTCCAAAACGTTTGCCCAAAAAATGGGAAGGTCGCTTTGCGATTCCCCAGTCTCTTATTGAATATAGAAGGTGGATATGCTCAAAAAAGTCGTGTTTCCGGTTATTTTGCTGTTATTAGCTTATGGCTTTTGGATAAGCCCGGATTTTAAAGAAACGGCCGCGGGCATCGCGCTGTTTTTGTTTGGTATGGTGTGCTTGGAAGAGGGGTTTAAGGCGTTTACCGGAGGCACGCTCGAAACGCTGTTGCGTAAGTCAACCAGCCATATTGCTAAAAGTTTGAGCTTTGGTGTGGTGGCGACCACTTTAATGCAGTCGAGCACGCTGGTTTCGCTGATTACGATTTCGTTTGTGAGCGCGGAGATGATTACGCTTGCCGCCGGCATTGGGATTGTGATGGGGGCGAATATCGGTTCGACCACCGGCGCTTGGTTGATTGCCGGTTTGGGTTTAAAGGTGGATATTGCCAGTTATGCGATGCCGGCGTTGGTGTTTGGCGTGATTTTTTTGTTGCAAAAAAGCAAAACCTTGAAAGGATTAGGCTATGTGTTTTTAGGCATCGGCTTTTTGTTTTTAGGGATTGCGTATATGAAATCGGGCTTTGAGTCGTTCCAGTCGGGTTTTGATTTAGCCAGTTACGCGGTGCCGGGGTTGGCTGGGGTGTTGTTGTTTACGTTAATCGGGATGTTGGTGACGGCGATTATGCAGTCGAGTCATGCGACGCTATTGATTATTATCGCGGCGTTGGCAACCGGT
>Ga0172377_10007394_pt1 | contig 11295 bp, 6 predicted proteins | sample Pumphouse3metaG_FD_119749 | JGI IMG/M metagenome (GOLD analysis project Ga0172377, IMG submission 119749) | Leachate microbial communities from a municipal landfill in Southern Ontario, Canada - Pumphouse #3 metaG | ecosystem: Engineered > Solid waste > Landfill > Unclassified | place: Canada... | reverse complement strand
GTTTATGGCATTCGCTTTAAAGTTCGCGCTGTAAACGCAAGTGGCGGCAGTGTGGTTTCCGGACCGGATTTCTGCAATGTCGATTTCAAGTTATCCGGCGAGGAATGGGAAGAGTTCCAATATAACTTTGTTGTTCCGCTGGTCGAGCGAGAGGTTGTTCTTCGTTTTGGTCAGTGGCATTGCAAGGGTGTCTTTTATTTCGATGATATAGAATTGTTCGCGGTTGATCCGGTTTATCATAATTGCGGTGCGGGAGTTGTGCTTGGTGAGGGTGAGTTCATAGAGGGCAACAGTTATTATTTTAACAGCGGTTTCGACAAAGAGCAGCGCAATCACAGCAGGGTGCTCAAGCGCACCTCAGCCGTATTTAATTCTAACCGCTGGTGTTTGCATCCCGGGCGTTATTTTGAATACCTGCACTCTTTAAACGGACGTGTTTTTACATCCGCTGCTTTTTCATTACACTGTGGTTATTACAATAGCGGCAGGGCGCTGGTGTCAATCTCAGGCGACGGTGGTGAGTGGTTGCAATTAGGTGAAATAAGCGCCTGGGGAACGCGGACATTTTCAGTGCCGTCGAGGTTGTTGTCCTCATCGGCTTTATCTGTGCGCGTTGAAGGCTCTCAGAATTTGTGTAATCTTCAAATTTATGACTACAGATTTGATGCTGAGTTTGACGGAGAACCGCTGAATGTAACCGGGTCTACCAGATATTTTGAGAAGAGATGTGCCAGTTCCGAAATTGTTGTCAGTGTTGAATCACTCGAGTTTGATTATGCGGCACAACTCGGCGTGTTAAAATTCGGCGTTGAAAATAAAAGCTCAAAAAGATTCAGGGACAACTTGGCGGTTCAATGTACTCAAATCGGTAAAAAAAACAAGCTTAACTTTAAAAAGAATCTAACAGTCGATTCTGGTGACGAGATTGAGACCGCACTGCCGTTTGAGTTAGATTCGATCGGTAAATGGAGAGTAGCGGTCAGTTACGGTGACGCATACGCTGCCGAATTCACACTGAATATTCCGGCTTTTTATGACTCTGATTATGGTGGACGTCTGCCCTGTTCCAGCAAGGCGCTTGATTTGTGGCAGGCTTCGTCGGGCTGGAAGATTCCACGTGGACGTCGTATTCCCCAAGCGAAAAGTGATGCAATTGAGATATCGCTGGCAATTAATGAGTGTGAAGCGAAGCAGCTTGTACTGCGGCCACGTGTTAATCTGCGCAATGTCATGTTGAAACCTGGCAGATTTGCGGGCGAAGGCAAGGTTCTGCCCGAAGGCGCGGTGACAATCGAACGTGTCGGTTATGTTTCGGTCAGCAAACCAACTGATTCGACCGGTGTGGCTGATGATTGGCCTGATCCTCTTTTGCCCTTGACGGCACCGCATGAGTTGGCGGCAGATCGGAATCAGCCGTATTGGATCAGAGTTTCCATGCCCAAGGGTGTTGCGGCGGGGGAATATGAGGGTTATATTCATATTTTTGCCGATGGAGTTGAAGAAAAGGTGGCGCTGGAGATTGAAGTTTTTGATTTTGAACTGCCTGATCAAATGAGCTGTGAAACCGCTTTTGGTTTTAATTTCAATCGGGTGGTTCAATTTCACCGGCTTCAAACCATGCCTGAAAAACGCGCGGTATTGGATCAATATCTGAGTTGTCTCTCACGCTATCATATATCGCCTTACAATCCTGCTCCATTGGATCCATGGGGGGTGAAAATTCATGGTTTGCCGGCTTGGCGCGGCGGCACTTATGTTAAAGGTGAGGCTGCCGCCGGTGAATGGTCATATTGTGTTGAGGATCGCAGTGAGGAGAGTAATTTCAGTGCGGTATATGGTGATCTGATTGCGGTTTCCGGACAACCACTGAAACTGAAGTTTGCGCATAAGTGCGATCAGCCACGCCGGACTCTTTTCACTTTGAATCAACATCGCACCGACGGCAGTTGGATTAGCGGGAATAATTTAGATTACTGGGTTGACGGCCAAATAGGGTGGCGCAGGGAGGAGTTTGAAATCAAAAAGTTACATCCGGATGCGGCTTATTTAAAAATTACACTTTGGGGTGCAGGCTATTATGAAAAGCAACGTTCAGTCGGCACCACCTGGTTTGATGATATTGCTATTACAGCGTTGGATGGAAGCAGTACGCTATTTGATGCGGGCGACTTTGAACGCCGTGCTGATCCAGAGCAGATTCAGGTTGAATTTGATTGGGAGGAGTGGGATCGTCAGATGGAGCGGGCTTTTAATGAATATCATTTTAACACATTCCGATGCAGTGTAACTGGTTTGGGCAGCGGTTCATTTCTGCGGCGTTATGAACCTGGTATCGAAGGTTTGCGTGAAAACGATCCGGCGTACAGTGTTGTAATGGAAAAATATTTGGGCGGAATAGAGAGCCATCTGCGTGAGAAGGGCTGGTTAAACTATGCCTATGTTTACTGGTTTGATGAGCCGGAACCCAAGGATTATGATTTTGTGATGGATGGATTCAAAAAATTGCAGCACTATGCGCCGGATTTACGGAGGATGCTGACTGAACAGGTGGAGCCGGAATTGGTTGGAGGTCCAAATTTATGGTGTCCGTTAACTCCCAGTTTGAATGTTGAGGGAGCGGCGGAACGTCGCGCCGCCGGTGATCAGTTCTGGTGGTACATCTGCTGTTCGCCGAAAGCGCCTTATGTCACGCTCTTTATAGATCATCCTGGAGTGGAACTGCGTTTGTGGCTTTGGCAGAGTTGGGCTGAGAATGTCAGTGGAATTCTAATTTGGGATACAGTTTATTGGCATAGTCCCAGCGCTTATCCGAATACTCTACAGAACCCGTATGAAGATCCGATGGGTTGGGTTAATCATGTCGATACAGGTGTGCGACAGGCATGGGGTAATGGTGATGGACGGTTTTTGTATCCACCGTCGTCAATTTATAGCACCAAAGATGCCGTGATTGATCCTCCTAATCCGACGGTACGTCTGGAAATGTTGCGTGACGGGTTGGAGGATTATGAATATTTTGTTATACTGAAAAGACTTTTAAGAGAGCGTGGCGACAAGCTTAATGTACGTCAACGCAGAAGATATGAAGCGCTGCTTGCGGTGCCTGATCAAGTCTCTCGCTCTTTAACCGATTTCAGTGATGACCCCGCTGCGCTTGAAAAACACAGAGAGCGACTGGCGGAGGCGATTGAGGATTTAACGAATGATTAGTTTTATACGTTCACTGACGCTTTTACTGCTGCTTTTGAACCCTTTTCTGCTGATAATTTATTTGATTGATGTGGTTGAAAAGCTGGGACTGAGTCAGTTTGCCCGAGTCATGGTTAGAGCCGGTTTAATAGCTTCATCGGTTTTCTGTGTTTTCGCTGTTCTGGGTGATGCTGTATTTGCTTCTTTGCTGCAGGCTCAGTTCGCATCATTCCAAATCTTCGGCGGTGTTGTTTTTCTGCTGATTGGGGTGCAGTTTGTTTTCAGAGGCCCGCTGGCGATAGAGATGCTGCGTGGCGAATCACAAAACCTGGCTGGTGCCATTGCTATGCCGATCTTAATCGGACCTGGGACCATCAGCGCCAGTGTTGTGATCGGTAAGCGCCATGATGTTCTGACTGCCTGCGCAGCCGTGTTGCTGGCGGTGCTGGCTTCGGTGGTGATAATGATAGGGTTGAAGGCATTCCACGATTTTGTCCGGCCCAAAAGTGAACCTTTGATCCAACGTTACATAGAGATTGCCGGACGTACAACCGCTCTGTTTGTCGGCACGTTTTCGATTGAGATGATCATGCAGGGCATTAGAAGCTGGGCACAGAATTTTTGAACAGTTTCAAGCTGAGGGAAGATGGCAGAGTCTGGAGACCGCCGCCTGCCTGTCGGCAGACAGGTCACTGGCGGGCATTTTAGCGCATAGGCGTGAGAGAGAAGTGAGTGGTTGTCTTGGGAGAATTTAACACAGAGACGCGGTGGCACGGAGATTTGTAGGAAGTGAAAGGTGGAACGTAGAGAGTTTAACACAGAGACGCGGAGGCACAGGGGTAACTGTAGGGCGGGTGACCCCACCCGCCGCACCGTGCGAAGAGGTGTCCGTGTTTGTGTATTCTTGGTGGAGTTGTAATCAAATTAAGGAGAAAAGAGTGAAAGAAAAGGATTTGCAGCGGGTTAGTGAAGAGGCTCAGAGGGAGTTGCAGGGATTGGAAAAGGCTGATGATGCGGAGAATATCCGGCTGACACGACAACGTCTTGAGGGCTTGAACTATGTTCCGACACTGATTATTCCGACACCTGGCTTTCTCTCGTTTTCCTCTTTCGATCTGGCCAATGAGATCAAGAGGGTTGCCGCGCTGACAGATCAGGAGATGGTCGCGGAAAATTTTGAAAAGGGCAGCGACTTTGCAGATCTGAAAGCCAGACATATATCTCTGTTGCTGTATCACTTTAAATTGCTGGTGCGTCTGCGCCGCGATGAGCCGGATGCCTGGGATGAGGTGGATGAACTCTTTACCGATGATTGAGATTAGGTAGCAGTAACTTGAGTTGGCATCTGGTCACAACTACAGCAGTGGTTTAAGGGCTTTAACAATCAGCCAGCCGGTAATTGCCATTGAGAGTGCGACTTTGGCGATTGTGCCGACCATAAAGCCGATAAATGAGCCTATTCCTGCAACAAGTGCCTCTCCCAGCATACCTTTTTTAAGCAGTTCCATTACTATCGCACCGATGAACGCGCCGATTATGAAGCCGAGTGGTGGAAAAAAAAGGCCTAGCAGAAAACCGCAGCCCGCGCCAAAGATGCCCCAGCCAGAGGAACCGAATTTGAAGGGCATGAATATCGGGAGCAGGTTGTCGATCAAGGTGACCAGTAAGGTCGCCGCTCCAAAAAAAATCAAGACTTCCGTCGATATCGCAATGTCGGTTGTGAATCGTATCAGTAGCAGAGCGGCGAACGAGATTAAAGGTCCGGGCAGAATCGGCAGCACACACCCGGCAATGCCGACGATTGAAAGAATTATAGCCGCGCAGACAATAAGCATTGTGAATAGATATTCCATTAGTCGACCTCAACTTTCCATAATGATTTCCAATATGCTTGATCAACCGCGAACGGATCAAATGAATCTTTCGCCAAATCAAAGTTTTCATTTAAAACGCCGAAACGTTTCATCTCACGGATATATTGATGGTTGGGCTTCCAAGCTTTATCCGACCAGCCCGGACGGGCATCACGCTTCTCTTTGGCACTGCGGATCGCGCTTAGCATTTTCTGGTAATCAGGGTCATCCGTGTTTTTAAAAATATCGGCACCACAACGACCAAGACCACCGGCTTTTTTCGCAAGCGGCGCACGCAGAAATGTTGATAGTTCAGGCTTGTCCAGATTCACCATTAAATCCCAGTTAAACAGGCGGAACGGATCGTTTTCGATAATGAGGCGTTCATATTTGCCAATCTGACGATTAAATTTTTTGCTCTCGATTTCGCGGCGCATTTTATAGTTGAAGGGGATCGACATTGTGTTGCGCTCTTTTTCGTTGTGATGACAACTTACACAGCGTTTTTTGAGGATTGATGGAGCCACGCTGTAAACAGGAGCCAGCAGCGTTTTAAAGTAATGTTGCTCCTCTGTGTTGCGGATGCCGGCATAACTGCCGCAGTATGGGGCGGCACTTTCAATCCACAGAAAAACCGTCTGCCACTCCTTCTCGGTCGCGCGCACATTATGATGTGAGCCGCTCAGTTTGTTTAGAAGCGGACTTACTGAACTGCCAATGCTGCGTGGCGGACGATTGCCGAGTCCGTTGGCACCATCCACAACCTGGCGGTTGGCGATCAAAGTGATATATGCCGGTGACCATTTGCTTGATTTACGAAAACTTAAATCAACCGATCCTTTGCGCTCACGAGCGTTATGACAGCTCACGCAGTTGCGGTTGAGAATCGGTTGAATGTCGCGGTTGAAATCGAGCACATCCGGAATATCCTGAAAATTTTGGATAACAGAAGGTGCCCGTTGAGCCGCCAATGGCATTGTTTGATCTGACACATATGGCGAAGTTGTGCGTGTCTCATGACAGCCGATACAGGTGGTCTGTTCGCCGGGCATCAGATCCGCAAAGCTCTGCATCCGTTTAACCGACAAATCATGCTCATCTAAAGCAATAAAAAAGAGGGGACGGTTGGCCGGAGCGGTAAAAAACGCGCTGCCGTCGTCTTCAACTGGGACTGTGCCAAGCCAGCGCTCTAAATTGAAGGAGCCGTTCCAAGTGGTCAGATCTGAGCCACCGCTGAAATTAATTGGTTTTGGCAGCACCTCCATTACCAACAGTTTTTTTATGTCGCCGCGTTTGATTCCATCCATGTTGCGGCCTTTGTAAACATCGATTAATAGAAATTCACCGGTGTCGCGGGCAGTGTCGACACGTGAAGGAATGATCGGCTCGCGCGCACGTGGTCGCAGCAGGCGTGGTTCATGCACATTCACATCTTTGTGAGCGTAGACAGTTTCAATTTGTCCGTCACGATTAAGCAGCACAAGCTCTTTGTTGCGGGCGAAAAGAAAGGTGTCTTTATTTAACGCCTCAGGGTCACGAAAGTCTCCGGCTTTATGGAGACGTTTTGCGGCATCCTGATCATCCGGCCCAAATTGTTGCGAGAGAATTGTGGGGAAACCGGCATGTTCGTTTCTGCCATGTCCCGGAGAAAATACGGCGATTACCTCCTGCGTGCCGGGAATCGGTCGGGCATCTATCATGACAATCCAAGAGTGCATGTTGCCATAGTAAACGTTGACACCGGTTCCATCCGGGTTCATGAACCAGAGATGGTGATATTCAACCTGTGAGCGGTCAACATACTCCCAGCGTGTATACAGTACTCGTCCGTCGGGCAGAACGGCGGGTGTGTTGTCGTGCTCAATATTACACGAAACAATTCTGATTCCGCTGCCGTCCGGTTTGCAGCGATGCATCGTGCCAACCTGGGTGTAATAGCAGCCCACATGGCGTTTGCAGCGGGTTGATATAAACAGAATGTCGCCGTCCGGCAGATAGATCGCCTCGTAGTCATCCCACGGGCCGCTGGTAATCCGCTTTAAATCTGTGCCATCGGATTTAATTGTATAAAGATTGTAGTAATCGGTTCCGGCGGGTCTGTAAGAAAAGAGGATGTTGTGGCCATCGTAGTCGACATGCGGATCACGTATGCCTCCTCCTTTAGCGTCCAGCAGCAGTGTGCGTTCTTTGGTTTTAAGATTATAACGGTAAAGTTGGCTGTTATCTGGTTCGCCGTTGCCAGGGTAGGCTTTGCGATTGTGGTCGTCGCTGTAATAGCCGATGTTGGCATACCAATGGTTGTCGTCATATCTGGAGCGTGTGCAGAAGATAATTTCATGATTATCCTTCAGCTCACTTTGCAGCAATGGATTCAGTAACTGCGCTTTAACTTGAAAAGCTACGCACAATAAAATTAGATATTTAAACATTAATAAGCTCCTTGGTCGCTATAATTTTAGTTTCTGTCATAAAAAGCCGTCGCCTCCGGCTATATCACGGGAGGGGTCGTAGCTAAATATTTGTACATTTATCCTCCGCCGTTAAAAAATCAAGCGCTGTCGACATAACCTCCGCACTCCATTTGGCACTGTAGTAACTGTGTCCCGCATGGGCTACTAGATAGGTTGAGCAGGGGATGTTGTTGGCTTCGCAGTAACGTTGGTAGGCTGCCATTGACCCGGGAGCATCAGGGTCAGAACCGCCAAAGACGAAGTGCAGCGGATTGGAGAATTTTTTGAATGCACGCAAGGTGGCATCTTCGGCATCAGCTTCAGCGTCACTGCGTGTTTCATGTTGCACCAGGGCTTTGGTAACCATTCCGGTTTGTACCTTGCCGGTTAATATTTTTTTCCAGGTTTCTGGACGGGTTAGTTTTTTCAGATACGTTTTTAAAGCTTTCTTTGTTTTATTGGCATCGGTTTTGGCGCTGCGTAAAGAACCCATCGATTCGGCCGAGAGTAGCAACATTCTGTTGATTTCAGGGTGATCCGCAGCCAGAGTTATAGCGACTTTGCAACCTGAGCAGATTGCGGCGACATAAATGGGTGTGTTCTCGGGTATTCTCCTGCGCAGCTCATCGAGTGCATACTCCGCATCGCCTGCCATGGATGCGATAGTTGTCCCGGCATGTGCGCCGTCGCTGCATCCGCGTCCTCTGAAATCGGGGCGCAGACAAACAAAGCCTTGCCGCGTCAATTCGCGCGCCATCTGAACAAAGATACGGTGCGGACCGCTTCGATCACCCGACCAGCCAGGAAGAAAAAGAACTGCAGCCCGCGGCGGGCAGTCAGGCTTTTCAAGAACTGATCTAATGCATTGAGGCTCATCTGCCACAGCACCCTGAACAACGGTTGTCAGCAACTCCATCTGGCTGATGCGCGTTAAAATCCTGCTTTCTTTCGAAGTTCTATCTCTCAAATCACCTTGCGCCGCGTCTCTGGACGCGCTGTCGCCAGGCTGTGACGAGTTAGCGTTATCGTCCGCCGGTGTGGATGCCAAATATTCATGTGGCGCGCATATCCAGGTTATTAGATGGTCGCGGAGTTCATGCAGGTCAACATAACCGACGGTATTCCAGAATGGCGGAAAGCGGAGTTCGATGGTTTCTCTGTTGGTCAGATGCTCACTGATTGCTTTAAACGTTTTTAAAGAGTGACCGCCGGGAACCAGCAACCACTGCTTTGTCGAAGTCGATGAGTCAGGCGCATTGATTGCGAGCGCTTGTGCCCATTTAAAAAACGCTGATGAAAAAAGGTAGCCATCGAGATCGATTGCTTCGCCGTTTGAAAGTTTCTGTAGAAGCGAGCTGCGGCTTTCAATAGCGGAGCCATAGGCGACCATGTCGTTAACCATGCGGCGCTGCAGAAGCTGGCGCAGAAACTCGTCGCCGTCGGTCGGAGAGATCAGAATCCGCTTGGCAACCGGCAAATCACTCAGAGTTGCGACCAAAGTCGCGCTTAACCGTATGCCCAACAGTGTTATCGGAACTTCGCCGCAAAAGGTTTGAAGATGACTCAGAGCATTGCGGAAATCAATGTGATAATCAGCGGGATCAGTTGTTTCAAAATCACCTGATGAATCACCGCTGCCGCGCCAGTCGAAAATCATTGACGCGATCTCACATTTCGCCAACTCCCTAGCGAGATTAATGAAAAAAGGCAGTACCCCTTTACGTTCCTCTGCAAAAGGCAGCAGCATTAAAACCGCGGCATTGATTTTTGCTGGCACAACTGTGGTGCAGGCGAGAAACTCACCTTGTGAATCCAGAAAAAAACTCTGTTGATTAAAATTAGTCATGATTGAGAGTTAAAATGCTGATTCAAGCATTTCGCGCGCGTGATTTTCAATGACTGAGGTGAATCCTTTACCTCCCAGCATTCTGGCGATTTCATCAATTCTTTCGTCGTGATTGAGAATCTTCGCCTTCATCTTCGTGCGGTTATCATGCACCTCTTTAGAAATTTTCACATGCTGTTCACCGTAAACTGCGGATTGAGGCAGATGTGTGATTGAGATAACCTGATGTGATGCGGCAACCTGTTTCAGTTTCTGACCGACTGCACGTCCGGTTTCTCCGCCGATATTGGCATCAATTTCATCGAACACTAGAATCGGAATGCTGTCGTGAGCGGCCAAGACCGCTTTGATTGCCAGCATAACGCGCGCGACTTCACCGCTGGATGCGATTGACTTCAGTGGCTGGGCTGGCTCACCCGGATTCGGCGCGAATTCAAAGATTATCTCGTCGGCTCCATGTCCAGCCGGTTCGCAAGGTCGCAGGCTGATAAAAAAAGAGGCATTTGCAAAACCGAGGTCACGGAGTACCGTGGTGATAGCTTTGGCGAGACGTCCGGAGGCTTTGTGGCGCTGCTGTGAGAGAGCCGCGGCGTTTTCAGTGAGAACTTTGGTTGTGCTGCTGATCGCACTTTGAATTTTTTCAATTTTTTCCGTACGGTTTTCAAGTTCATCCAAGCGTTCTTCAAGGTTTGCCAGAGTTTGGTTGATTGCTTCGACTGAGCCGCCGTATTTGCGTTTAAGTTTCTGAACAAGCGCCATCCGCTCTTCGAGATACTGTAGACGGGCGGGATCGGCATCAATACGACTGAGAGTTGCGTTGATCGAACTGCTCAGTTCCTGGATGAGCAGAATGGCGCTTTGACTCTCTTTCAACCATTCATTTGCTTCGGGCAGCACATCGACAAGCTCTTCAAGTTTATTCTGCACCTGCAACAGACAGCCGCCTGCTGAGATTTCACCGTCGATCAACACCTCGTTGATGACAGCGCCTGAACTTAAAATTTCCTCCGCATTGGCAACACTGCTGTGTTCCGAGATTAGTTCGTCTTCATCGGACTCTGTCAAAGACGCACTCTGAATTTCATTGACCATGTAACGCAAGCGGTCGATTTCTTCGCCGACATTACCGCTGTCGCTGCTCAGCTTTTCAAGGCGTGAACGCAGTTCCTGCCGTTCGCTCCAAGTGCTGCGGTAAAGTTCCAGTTTGTCGGAGCATTTGCCGTATGCATCAAGCAGCGAACGTTGGAAATCCTGCTTCAGCAATGATTGCTGATCATACGGTCCGTGGATGTCGACCAGCAGTGGGCCGATCTCACGCAGGGTCTGAGCGGTTGAGGCGGAGTCGTTGATAAGAATGCGTCCAGCGCCTTTAGTGGTGATCACACGTCTGATCAGCAGGATTCCCTCTTCGCAGAGAGGTAACCCGCGCTCTTCCAGCAGGGCGTTAATCGCGGTGCTCTCCTCAAGTGCGAAGCTTGCTTCAACCCGACCTTCATCAGCGCCGGAACGGATGATCGATTTGTCGGCACGTTCTCCCAGCACCAGATTCAATGCGCCCATTAAAACCGATTTTCCCGCGCCTGTTTCGCCGGTAATTATGTTAAGACCGCGTCCGAACTGGATGGCGGCCTCTTCAACAATCGCGAGATTTTGAACTTTCAGTTGTTGCAGCATATTCAGTTTGATCCGTCCTGGTTTTGCGCACCAATGTCACTGATGTATTTTTCAGCGAGTTCGGTTCCCATATAACGTTTGAGAATCTTCATTGGCGTTTTAGAGACATCAACCATGATCAGTGCGTCGATAACCGAGCTGAACTCCGTATCCACATTGAACGCTAGAATTTCACCGCCCATTTTAATATATTGTCGCAAAAGAATCGGTATCTCTTTGCCATCCTCTTCAATTTCTGAGACGCAATCGGAGAGGTGTTCGATGTCCTGGAAAATCGAGTTAT
>Ga0172377_10007391_pt1 | contig 11297 bp, 7 predicted proteins | sample Pumphouse3metaG_FD_119749 | JGI IMG/M metagenome (GOLD analysis project Ga0172377, IMG submission 119749) | Leachate microbial communities from a municipal landfill in Southern Ontario, Canada - Pumphouse #3 metaG | ecosystem: Engineered > Solid waste > Landfill > Unclassified | place: Canada... | reverse complement strand
CCCGCATTGCCTGTGATTCAGATCTGAGGAATTTGAAGAAATACGCGGATAAACCCGATGAAATACCATCGTTCGAACCCGCCGGTCCGCGCCGGAAGATCTTTCATGATCCGGCCTGGACGAAAGCGGCAATCCTGACCGCGGGCGGACTTTGTCCGGGACTGAACGATGTTATCAAGGGTTTGACCTGTACCTTGAAACTGCATTATAACGTGCCGGTGGTTTACGGCATCCGTTACGGGTATCGGGGGCTGATTCCGGATTTTAACCTCGAACCGACGATCCTGACTGCTGAAAACGTCGATGAACTGCACGAATGCGGCGGCACCGTGCTTGGTTCTTCGCGCGGCCGTCAGGATGAGGAACGCATGGTCGATACGCTGGTCAGGATGAATATCAATATCCTGTTTTGCATCGGCGGCGACGGGACTTTGCGCTGTGCTCATGAAGTGGCGAAAGTGGTCAGACGCCGCAAATTGTCGATCAGTGTGGTTTGTATTCCGAAAACAATTGACAATGATATTTGCTTCATTGATAAATCCTTCGGCTTTGAAACCGCGGTGTACGCGACGAATCAGGTTATTACCGCGGCGCACAACGAGTCCAAGGGCGCTTATAACGGCGTCGGCCTGATCAAGGTCATGGGACGGGACAGCGGTTTTATCGCGGCTTACGCGACGCTGGCGAATTCACATGTCAATTACTGCATAGTACCGGAGGAAAAAATTTCTCTGGAAAGAGGAGCGTCTTTGCTGGCGCATTTGGAAAACCGCCTGAAGGACAAGGGCCATGCGGTGATAATGGTTGCGGAAGGCGCCGGCCAGGAATTTTTTGCGGAACACGAAAAGGTGAAAGACGCTTCCGGTAATATTCTGCATCAGGATATCGGGGTATTCCTCAAAGATAAGATAAAGGATTATTTCAAACGTCGCGATGTTGAAGTAAACGTAAAGTATTTTGATCCGAGTTATATGATCCGCAGTACTCCCGCTTACGGTACCGATGCGGTATTCTGCATGATGCTTGCCCAAAACGCCGTCCACGCGGCTATGGCGGGGCGTACGGATATGGTTATCGGGCACTGGCATGACTGTTTTACGCATGTTCCGGTCGCTTTGGCTACCCGTGAACGCAAAAAAATCGATTTGCAAAGCGCACTCTGGAGTGGAGTCAAGTCGATAACCTGTTTTTAAGTAGTTGGTTAATCGGTTTATTTTGGGGAAAAGGACATAAGCGTTAAATATAACCGTTTCAAGGATAATTACATGTTTGTATACTGTTTTAGGTTGGATTTTAAACTTTTACCTTGAACTTGACTGCGGCTCCAAGTAGTGCCGCGTCTCGATGAGACCGGCGGCATAAAACGTTGACAGGCCGTATAATGTTGCTCTTTGCCGCTTTCGTCGAAAGCCGGCCTACTCGGTTGCAGTATAGATGTTAAATTTTCAGATTAATACAGTATAGTACCGCTTTTAAGCGGAATCATCCTGTTTTAACGTTGACCGTTCCGCCTGAATACGGTACTACAAACGCATGACTATTGTCAAACCTGCGTCAGTCTTTGAGGAAAGATTTTTCAACGGTATCCAGATAATAGTTTATCGCGGGACAGAAATTTTTTTCCAGCCTTTTGTTTTCCTGTAATTCGCTGCGGTAAAGCTTGCCGGGGGGAACCGTGGTATATTCGATTTTCTTCAGGTAATTTTCGATTTTCTGTTGTTTTTCGAGGATTTTCTCGATTTCGGTCAGCGCGTTTACCAGGCGTTTTTTCATTATGACGCCCGGCGTGTATTCGAACTGATTTAAGGTTTTCCGTAATTTATCCATCTGCAGCGTACATAAAGGCTGGCTGACGTAAGTCAGGGCGTCAAGTTCAGTGAATTTTTTATCCATCATTTCGCCGAATCCGGCGTCCATTCCGTATTTATCGTAGATATCAGGCAGTTTAGTGATATCGACGGTGATTTTTTTGACGGCTTTATCTTTTTCTTTACGGATATAGGTAAATTGTCGAAAACGGTAGAACCTTTCCGCGAAAAAGCGGGTAGGGAGCGGGGAATTCAGGTTTATCAGGCGTTTTTCCGCGGTTTCTTTGAACCAGCGGTTAAGTTTCGTATCGCTGTCAAGCAGGTTCGGATTGTATTTCAGGTTTTTGCGTTTGCAAATCCTGTCGTATTCTTTTACTATGGCGCGGACAATCGTGTAATCGAAAACCTCATCTTCGGAATATTTTCGCCGGGCGGTCAGAAAGATCAAATCCGCGATTGGATTATCGGTGCGGGACGAAAGACGTTTCAGTTCGAGCAGCAGGAACCGGCAGAATTCCTCGTACAATTCGTAAGCGGTTCCGTCATTTTCCGGGGTCAGGGCGGTAAATACCGAAGTTTTGAAGTCAGGCAGTTTATTTGCCTGGCAGAGGGCCTTCAGGCCGGGAAAGCAGGATACCGGCAGAATACTGTGCGAGAAGAAACGCAGTTCCAGTCTTCCGTAAATTCCGCTGATCAGCCATTGCGGTATGGGAAACGTCGCCGTGCACGGGTTGAAGCCGGTTTTCGCCAGCAAAAGGGCCTTTATCAGTCTGGTGATGATCGTGAACTTATTTTCAGCTTTCCGGAAGTCGCTGCCCAGGTAAATATTGACGCCGCCGGACGCGAAAACAATGTTTATATCGTCCTTCACCTTTTCGTCCAGCACGAATATCCGGCATTTGTAATCTTTTTTTATCGCTGAAGAGTTCAGGTAATTTGAAATCAGGCGGTCGGCGAACTTTAAATATTGCAGAGTATCATAATAGCTTATGTTGAATTTCTGGAACGTTATTCCGGTGCCGGACCTCGTATTGAACGAATTACCGGCTGACTGCGCTGAGGCAGATATGGCGCAAACCGTTGACAGTACATAAATTAAGAAGCGCGCTCTTAAGGTTGAAATAAATTTTTCAGATAATAACGGCATTGCCGGGCCCGGATAAGTTGTTTTTTATGCTTTTCAGTGTAACTTAGGGAATATAATTTATAATTCTTTCAATGGCAAGGGAAATTGGATGAAAAGTGACGCTACGGAATTTTATCCCGCGGCTTTGACGATTGCCGGAAGCGACAGCGGCGGCGGCGCCGGTATTCAGGCTGACCTTCGGACTTTCGCCGCTTTCGGGGTTTTCGGATGTTCCGCCATAACCGCTGTAACCGCCCAGAATCCGCAGGCGGTCAGCCGTGTTGACGCGATACCCGCGGCCGGGGTTGAAGCCCAGATCAAAGCGGTACTTTCGAAGATAGCGGTTCGTTCGTTAAAAACCGGAATGCTGTTCAACGCCGCGATAATTGAAACTGTCAGCAAGGCGCTTGCCGGGAAAAACCTTGTTTTCGTTCTTGATCCGGTCATGGTTTCGAGCAGCGGGGCGCGTTTGCTCGAAGAAGACGCCGTTTCCGTATTGGCGGACAAACTTATGCCGCTGGCGGACTGGATCACTCCGAACGTGCCGGAAGCCGAACTATTGCTTGGACGGAAGATCAGGAACAATGATGACGCCCTGGCGGCGGTTGCGGAATTTGGAAAGCGCTGGGATTGCAGCGTCATTCTCAAAGCCGGGCATCTGGAACAGGAAGGCGAGGCTACGGATCTGGTTTATCATCAGGATAAAATTTACGAATTAAGTTCTCCGCGGGTTCCGGACAGCAGTGCGGCGCACGGTACCGGATGTACTTTGTCCTCGGCGTTGACGGCGGCTTTCGCGCTGGATATTCCCTGGAAAAAAGCGTTGCGGATGGCAAAAGGTTTTGTTTACGGTTCCCTGAGCGAATACGTTAATATCGGAGCCGGAATAGAAGCGATGTATCCGCCGGCGGAATCTTACCAGGGAAAAACCTCGCTGACGAGAGTGGAAAATTAAAGGAATTTCAGGATGCTGAATAAAATCGGGAAACGGAATTTTATTTTCCTCGTATCCTTATTTATGAGCTTTACGGCTTTTGCCGGAGAGAATGTGCGTTACGCCAACGTTTACGGGCGTAATTACGTATATTTGCGTGATGTTGCCGGTTATTACGGCATGAAATATTTTTATCAGGGCGATCAAACCGTATTGTTCAGCAATTATTCCCGTCTGGTTTTTACCATAGATAAGAAACACTGTTACATAAACAATATAAAGGTAGCTCTGCTCTATCCTTCCATAAAATATAAGTCATACCGCTGTATAAGCAGTACTGATTTCCTGAAAACTATTGACCCGATCATGCGCCACTGGGCCCTGAACAAACATAAACTGAAAACAATCATGATCGATCCCGGACACGGCGGCAAAGACACGGGAGCGTTGGGCGCAAAGAGCCGGGAAAAAGATTTTACATTGGAACTGAGCGGAAAATTATCAAGCCTTTTGATGCGGGCCGGCTATAAAGTATACGTGACCCGCAATTCTGACCGTTTTATAGAGCTTAAGGACCGTCCGGCGCTGGCAAGGCGGGCCGGGGCCGACATATTTATTTCCCTGCATGCCAACAAGGCAGGCGCTAAGACGGTATCCGGGATCGAGTGTTTCTGCATGACTCCGGTCGGCGCAGCTTCCACTCATTCCCGCCGGGCCGGTTCGAAAACTTATTCCGGCAACAGTAACTGCGCCAACAATGTCGCACTGGCTTATTGGATGCAGCGTTCGCTTATTGGCAGGACGAAAGCCGTTGACCGCGGTTTGAAACATGCCCGTTTCATGGTACTGAAGGAAGCGTCCTGCCCGGCTGTCCTGATCGAAACCGGGTTTCTTTCAAATCCGGCCGAAGAAAAACGCCTTGGCACGGAATGGTATCAATGGCAGTTGGCTAAAGGCATACTTGAAGGCGTCCAGCGTTATCATTATCAGTTGAAGCGCCGGAAATAGTATTTTTCAGCTTGAAAAAAGTTTTGTAAACCGCTAATTTAAGCAGGTTCATACATAATCATTAACGGAGTTGACGTTATGTTGGAAAAAAGAGAACACTGGGGCAGCAGTATCGGTTTTATATTTGCGGCTGCCGGTTCGGCGATCGGGCTGGGCAACATCTGGAAATTTCCTTATATAGCCGGACAGAACGGCGGCGGCGCTTTCGTTCTGGTCTATCTGACTTGTATTGTATTGGTCGGAATGCCGGTAATGCTGTGTGAAATGACCCTGGGGCGCGCGACCCAGAAAAATCCTGTCGGAGCTTTTAAGGCGCTCAGTCCCAACACTTCGCATCTGGCTAACCTGATCGGCGTCTCCATAATTTTTTCAGGGCTGGCCATGTTGTGTTTCAATCAGTTCGGCTGGTCGGCCGTATTATGCGCCGTCGGGCTGCTGGTTATGTTTTACGGCTGGATAACCATCGGCATATTGTGTATTGTTACGCCTTTCGCCATTTTATCATATTACAGTGTGGTCGGCGGCTGGACGATAGGTTATATATACAAAAGCTTTGCTCAGAAGATAAATGTCAGTTCGGTTCCCGAAGCGAGCGGAATTTTCAATGCTTTTATAGAGAATACCGGGTTGATGGTAATTTTATTTCTTATTTTCCTGTTTTTGAGTTCCCTGATTGTCTGGGGAGGAGTCAAAAACGGTATTGAGCGCTGGACAAAAATCCTTATGCCTCTGTTATTTGTTTTGCTGCTGGTGATAATGCTGCGCGGGTTAAGTTTGCCGGGAGCGCGGCGCGGAGTGGCGTTTTTCCTGAAACCGGATTTTACGAAACTTTCGGCTGAAGCTGTTTTAATTGCTCTTGGCCACGCGTTTTTTACACTCAGTCTAGGTATGGGGGCGATGATTACCTACAGCAGTTATATTTCCCGTGAGCAGAATATATTCCTTTCTTCGCTGGCGGTCGTATTTCTGGATACATTGGTTGCTATTTTGGCCGGACTGGCGATTTTTTCCACCGTTTTCGCGATGGGTTTTGAGCCCGATGCCGGTCCGAGTCTGGTATTTAAAGTTTTACCGGCGGTATTCAGCTCTATTCCTCTCGGCTGGCTTTGGGCCGGTCTGTTTTTCCTGCTGCTCAGCGTTGCGGCCCTGACTTCCTCGGTAAGTCTGCTGGAAGTCGCGGTTTCCTACTTTATCGACGAACGCAAATGGAGCCGCCATAAAGCCGTGCTGATCTGTTCTTTGGGAATAGTGATTACCGGCTTATTATCGGCGGTAAGCATTACTGACTGGAGCAACATTGAATGGCTGCATGACTGGCTGGTAAAAGCTTTCAATGTGCAGTCGGGGAATTTTTTCGAGACTATCGACAATCTTTCTTCCAACTGGTTCCTGCCTTTAGGCGGCTTGGGGATTTCCCTTTTTGTCGGTTGGATATGGGGAACCCGAAAAGCGGTTAAGGAGATCCGTTACGGTTCGAGTAATTTTGCCGACGTACACCTGATTGCCCTGCTTGCCGGGTTGAAAGACGACCCCAGTCATAATGATGAGCGTTATCATGTCCTGACCCTGGCTTCCCTCTGGGGAATATTTATCCGGTTTGTTGCCCCGGTCGCGATTACGATTGCCTTCCTGTGGATGAATATAAAATAACTTCACCGCAGGGTTTTAAATGTTGCGTTTCATAATTTTTCTTTTTCCCGCCATGGTTGACGTTGTTATCGGTACTGTCGTATTTGTAACCAACCTGCGCATGATCCACAGCGGAGCCCCCGCTTTTGACTGCACGCTGCCGGTAACGGCCTGGGCGTTCGGGCATTCGTTTTTCTCATTTTTTGTTGCCAGGGTCAACAATGAACGGCGTGCGCCTTTTCTGATAACTTGCGGTTGCATGGTAATGGCCTTGGGCTTGCTTCTCCTGATATTCCTGAATGCTCCCGGTATGCAGTTGTACTGGATGCTGATTGTCGGGTTGGGCAGCGCGTTTTTCTTTTGTTCTTTCCAGGTTTTTATGAAAGCCTCGGACAAGGATGTCCATGCCGGGCTGGTGCGTTCCACCGCGCTTTACGGTTTCGCCTGGAGCTGCGGTATTGCCGGCGGCCCTTTTATCGCGTCTTTCGTATGGGGTTATATCGCTCCCGAAAACGGCTGGGAATACTGTTACTGGATAAGTCTCGCCCTCCTCGTTTGTGTTGCCGCCGCCACTTGGCCGCTGAAATATTATATCGACAACTTGCATCGGAGAGTCCCGGAACCTGCCGCGGCGGTCTGTAAACCAAGAGTCGATTATTCCCGGATGCCGGATCTGGTTTGGCTGGGCTGGCTGACTGCCGGTATCGGCTGCCTGTCGGTTGCCCTGATCCGTACGATATTCCCGTACAAAGCCGGAATCCTGAAAGTATCCAAAGATGAGCTGGGTTTTATTATGGCCCTGGTTTCCTATTCCCAGGGATTCTTTTCCCTGCTGTTGGTGAAAAGCCGTTACTGGATGTATAAAATCGTGCCGATGATGCTGTTTTCATTGTGCGGGATTATCGGAATGGTTTTGTTTTGGTGCGGAACCACAACCTGGCAGTTTTACCTTGCGGCGCTTATTTACGGGGTTTATTCCGGCGGGTTCTTTTTCTGTCTGGTGTTTCATTCCCTTGTACACCCCGCCAAAAGCGGTAAATACGTATCATGGAATGAAGTCATTGTTGGTTTTACGGGGATAGTCGCGCCGCTGGCGGGCGGATATCTGGTTGACGTTACCGGGGACCGCAACCTGCCGTTTATTATCGCCGCGTTTCTGATTGTGAGCATAATTGCGGTTCAAATTACGACTTTGCGTAAAATCGACCCGGAATTGATAAAGTAGTGTGGCGGTTTTAACATTTTTATAACTTGCCTCGGCTTGCATTTTTCATTTGCGGGATGTACCTTTTTATTCATTTTAAATCATAAATTTCAAGGAGAAACAGATGGCCGGAATTTTTAAAGCATACGATATTCGCGGGATTTACCCGGAGCAGCTGAACGAAGAAATCGCGGAAAAGATCGGGCGCGCCTATGTTGAATTTACCGGGGCGAAGAAAGTCGTTATCGGGTATGACATGCGCCCGGATTCGGTTCCGTTGTTCGGGGCTCTCGCCAAAGGCATGACGGAACAGGGGGCGGATGTCATAAACCTTGGTATGTGTTCGACTCCGATGTCTTATTTCGCCAACGGCAAACTTGGCGCTGACGGCAGTGTTATTATCACCGCTTCGCACAATCCGGCCGGTTGGAACGGTTTCAAAATGTGTCTGGCAAACGCTGTCCCGATCAGCGGCACTACCGGGATTATGGACATAGAACGTATCGTCGAGGACGAATCGTGGAGCGAATGCGATAAAACCGGAAGCGTTTCAGATTACGATATTGCGCCGGAATACGCCGAATTTCTGCGTGCACACCTGAAAGTTGACCGCAAACTGAAAGTCGTTGTCGATTACGCCAACGCCATGGGGTCTTTTGAAAGCGCCGGGATAGAAGATTCCTTTGAAATAATTCCCTTGTACAAGGAACTTGACGGGACGTTCCCGAACCACGAAGCCAATCCGTTGAAACTCGATACCCTTGACGCGATCCGGGCTAAAGTAAAAGAAGTCGGCGCTGATTTCGGGGCGGCTTTCGACGGCGACGCCGACCGTTGCGGATTTATCGACGACAAGGGTGAAATCATCCCGATGGATTTATTTACCGCTTTAATCGCGCAGGACATTTTATCCGACGGCCCGGCGACGATTCTTTATGACCTGCGCAGCAGTCGCGCGGTCAAGGAATGTATTGAAGCCAACGGCGGCACCGCGATAATGTCCAGGGTCGGGCATGCCTTCATCAAGGCCCAGATGCGCGAATATGACGCGGTTTTTGCCGGGGAGCTGTCCGGGCATTACTATTTTAAGGAAAACTACACCGCCGAGTCTCAGGGGTTGGCTTTCGTCAAATTCGCCAACCTTATCTGCAAAAGCGGAAAAACCGCCAGTGAGCTTGTCGCTCCGCTCCGCAAATACGCTTTCAGCGGCGAAATTAACTCAAAAGTTTCCGATCCGCAGGCGATCTTGGCTGAATTAAAAACAAAATATGCCGACGGCAGGCAGTTTGAACTTGACGGTTTGAGTGTTGAATACCCGACCTGGTGGTTTAACGTCCGGCTTTCAAATACCGAACCGTTGATGCGTTTGATCGTGGAAGCCGACGATCAGCCCCAAATGGAAGCTAAACGCGACGAGATTCTGGCAATAATCAGAGGCTGAATCTTTGTTGAACATCGAATAATAAAATGCCGGATGCAACGGCCTGGGAGCGCCGGTCGTCAGACCGGCAGATGATAATTGATGACTGAACATCGAATTTGTATAATGGAACTCTACCGCACAGCTTGAAAATATTTGTTTCAAGTATAAAGACAATTGACAAATTTATTAATTCATTCGATGTTCGATGTTAAAAAACTGCGGGTTTCGTCCCCGGCTTTATTTTTTATCTTCTTTGTCTTTGAGGGCTTCGGCGTCTTTTTTCGCGAATTCGACTACTTTTTCGAATTTCGGGACGTTATTTTTGTTGACATCCATCAGGGTTTGATGAGCTTCGACAACAGTTTCAGCGCGATTGAGCATTGAAGACGATTGGGTATCCGGGGCTATTTTCCCCTTGCATGCTTTACCGGTATTGGAGTCGGCAAACTTGAAAAGCTTGTCCAGACCGAGACCTTCAAGGAGATAGCGGTTGTTTTCGTCGGCATTGAGTATCTCGACGGTTACGTTATTTTTTTTCGCTTTTAGCCCGATCATAGCCATTATTCCCATGAAAGTGCTGTCCATGCCGATGCAGGCCCGCAGGTCAATGGTAATCCCGGTAAAGTTATTATCCAGATTTTTGGCGAAATTGCGCAGAGGAAGACCGTAGTCAAAATTTGCCCTGCCTTCGACTATGATCGTATAAGCCCCTTTGTTGTGAGCTATTAATAAATCAGACTTTTTCATCAAAGCATCCTCTGCGTTTTATCCGGCCCGAAGCTCCTCTTTATTACAATACTCCGGGTTGATCACTTTATCAACACGGCTTTAATACGTCTTACGCCGCGGCTTGAACTTTCTTCTTTCTTTATTTTAAACCTGCCCAGCCTTCCGGTATTTGGAGCGTGCGGGCCGCCGCATATTTCCTTGCTGAAATCACCTATGGAATAAACTTTCACTTTATTTCCGTAGCGGTCCTCAAAAAGGCCGATGGCTCCTTCCTTTCTGGCATCGTCAACAGTCATTTCCCGGCAAACGATGGGCAAATCCTGTTTAATAATGTCGTTGACAATGGTTTCTGCCTTGTCCAGGTCTTCTCTGGAAACCTTGTCGTCGTGGGAAAAGTCAAAACGCAAACGCTCGGCGGTGATGTTGGAACCGCGCTGCTGAACGTGCTCCCCCAGAATCTGCCGCAGGGCCTGCTGCAGGAGGTGGGTCGCGGTGTGCAGGTCGGCCGTTTGCTCGGAAGCGTCGGCTAGACCGCCTTTAAATTTCTGTTCAGCCCCTTTGCGGGACATTTCCTGATGTTTTTGGTAAGCTTTGTCAAAACCTTCCCGGTCCACCTCAAAGCCGTTTTCGCGAGCCATATCTTCGGTCAATTCAAGCGGGAACCCGTAGGTTTCGTAAAGGAAGAACGCGTTTTTGCCGCTGATGACTTTTTTCTGGACATGCGCCGGGACTTTGGCGATCAATTTCTCAAATTCGCGGGTACCCTTGACCAGGGTTTCGGCGAACTGTTTTTCTTCGAGCTCAAATTCTTCCTTGATCCTGTTTGCGTTGGCGGCGAGTTCGGAATAAGGATCCTGATAGCCGTCAATGATTACCTGGGCGAGTTCAGTTACGAAAGGTTTGTCGATTCCGATTTTATTAGCTTCCCTGATTATCCGGCGAATCAGGCGGCGCAGGACGTAAGCCTGGTCGACATTGCCGGGCGCGATGCCGTCGGCGCTGATGAAAACCGCCGCGCGAATATGGTCGGCGATAATGCGTTCGGAATCCACGCGTTTGGCCGGAACGTCAATACCTCGGATTTCGTCAAGTTTCCCGAAAAGCGGCTGAAACAGTTCCGTATCGTAACAGCTTGCTTTGCCCTGGAGAACGGCGGCGACGCGTTCGAGTCCCATGCCGGTATCGACATTTTTCTGGGAGAGCGCTTCATAAGCGCCGTCGGCTTTTTTATTGTACTGCATGAATACGTCGTTCCAGATCTCAACCCAGAGTTTATTTTCCGGGTCGAATACTTCGGGGGCATCGCCTTTGCCGGTCCAATAGAACATTTCCGTATCCGGGCCGCAGGGGCCGGTTAAACCGGCAGGGCCCCACCAGTTATCTTTTTTGCCGCATTTCGCTATGCGTTCTTCGGGAATGCCGAGCTGATGCCAGAT
>Ga0172377_10007385_pt1 | contig 11303 bp, 8 predicted proteins | sample Pumphouse3metaG_FD_119749 | JGI IMG/M metagenome (GOLD analysis project Ga0172377, IMG submission 119749) | Leachate microbial communities from a municipal landfill in Southern Ontario, Canada - Pumphouse #3 metaG | ecosystem: Engineered > Solid waste > Landfill > Unclassified | place: Canada... | reverse complement strand
GAACCCAGAATTCATCAGGTGCAACCCTTTGATGGCAACGTTCCGACAATGGGAAACGAACAAAAGCCTTGGCCGAGGGACATCATGGTTGACAAACGGTTTCCCCATTTTGATCGCCAGTTCCCGTTTCTTCCAAAACTCGGTGTAGAACGGAATTCCGTTCCCGTCGATGGTACCGGTCCCGGAAATGACCAGAGCGTCGGACCCCTCCGCATTGACAAGCGCATCCGGCCACAGATCGGTTCTCCCCTCGTATCTGGTCTTTCGCATCGGGTAATCCTTGAGGTCGCAACTCCCCCTGAGCGTCCCATCGACCCGGAGATTCACGTTCCTGCCAAGATGCAACGCACCGGTGCAAAACGTCCCCTCAGGTACCACCACCGTCCCTCCTCCCTCACGTGAGAGCGTGTCGATGATGTCCTGAATGGCGATCGTCTGGATGCGGTCGGCATCGCTGGCCACTCCGCACGACAATAGGTCAAGCTTTCTCATCGTTCCTCTGTTTTCTCCTTTTCGTCGAGTGCGATCAGAACGATTCCGATGCCATGTGTATCGTCCAGGCGAGGAAGCAGGCGTCGCGCATAATAGTCGGGCGAACAGGAAAACTCGGATCCACGGCAGACGCCGTACACATGACCGGACGTATCGATGAACCGGCGCACGAGAGCCTGAGCCCCCCGCTCCGCGGCGCGAAGATAGACGGCTTCATCTCCAGCGAACCATCCGTTCCGCACGCCTCTGCAGAACGAAGCGACAAACATCGCCGTACAACTCGCCTCTTCGTAGGAAGACGGCATGTCGAGCACTTGATGCCACACCCCGTTCGCATCCTGTACCCGAAGAACGCCTTCGGCAAGCGAATTGAACAAATCAAGCAAATCGGAACGCAGAGGATGGGTTTTTGGCAACACCGCAAGCAATTCCGTCAGGCTGAACAAGACCCATCCATTCCCTCTTCCCCATGGAATGCCGGTCGCAAGGCTCCGGGTAAAGTCATATACATGGGAAAACAGTTGTTTCTCCGGCATGTACAAACGCTTCCGAAACCCGACGAATTGCCGCGCGGCGTCATCCATGGCGGAAGAATCATGGGAATAGGCGGCATAGCGGATGAGAAACGGCACGGACATGTACAAGTCATCCGCCCACATCGTTCCGTTATGGAACGCATGCATCTGGTCTTTCCGATAGAACGTTCCGTCCTCACATCTTGCCTGTCGGCGGAGGATGTGATCGGCGACGGCTTTCACAAGATCCCCATACGGCGGCAACTCGTGATCTTTCGCGATCTCCAGTAACGTCGAGCAGAAAGAACCGCAGTCATCCAAACTGTCCAAACTGGTCATCAGGTGGTGCACCGAAGTGGCCCCGCCGAAATGTGCCTTGTCCCACAATGCGTACCGATACGTGGAAATGGAAGCAAAAAGATGGGCGTTGAGATACGCATGAATGCGCGAGGCGAACGCGGGGTTTTCTTTTCTGTAAGCACGTTCCGTCTGACATAAACCGTACAGGGTGACTCCCAGAGGATAATTCCAATGTCCGAACAGGGGGTTGTCGTTGTAGATCCTGACCCACGTATGCTCCCGGTCGAGCTTCCAGAACGACAGGCCGTCCACCGTCTCGAACACATCGCCTATGCGGACATTTCTAAGCGCCGTGTCAGGATCGGGGAAGAGACCGGCGTAACAATATGTCAAACCGCATTGATGCGAAAGCAAGGCGTTGGAAAACGTTCCTTTCCCACGTACGGAGAAGCCCCATCGCACCCCGGATCTTTGGGAGACGAGAAGTATCTGATGCCGCCCCTTACCCACGGAAAGCGGTCCATCGACAACCGAACCGTCGACCATGACACGCCCGACGCCTTTGCAATGGAGTATCTCCTGCTCTTTGGCGTCGTAGCGGACCAGCGCCACGGCGCACATCCCTTCCGTCGCCTCAGGATACAAGCGGCCAAAGACATCATCCGTCTTTCCTCCGTTTCCTTCCCTTACCCACGGCAAAACCTGCAACGCCATCGGAGAGGTGTCATCAATCCTTCCGGAAAGGGGCATGGAAACCAAGAACCCTTCCTCGTCTTTTTTGGGACGCAGAAAATAGTAGTCGAGTTTGCCAAGCCACGTACCGAACGAGCCCCCGAAACCGGCGACGGTCTTTTCAAAGCAAAGGACGATGTTGTTCGTCCCTTTCTTGAACGGCAAAGTGACAGAAAGAGGAGTCGAAAACCGCTCCGCCTGTACCGAGGCTGTCAAAACCGACTTCCCGTTGACAAACAGTTCCGCGGGACCGCGCGGTATCAGCACGGCTTCTTTCGGAGTGCCGTCGCTCCTGCGATATTGCGCCCACAAATAGCAAACCGAATTGAGCGGAGCATCAGGGAAAATACGGGAAAGGTTTATGTCGTAACGATAATCGGGCCCTCGATGAATCGCGGACAGTGAAAAAGGCCGGAACGTATACGGAGAAGGAGGATTCGCGTCCATGAATCTTTTCGCAACGACACGTCGCGCATCCCCTCTCACCTGTTTTGTTTCGTCAAAATACCGCATTGCGTCCTCCCTCAACCCTTCATTCCGGTGGTCACCAGTCCTTCAACGATGTATTTCTGGAACATCAGGAAGATGATGATGACGGGAAGCAAAGACAACGCCCCCATGGCGAATACCGCCGACCAGTCGGTGGATGTCTGGGGATCGCTGAACATTCTGAGCGCCAAAGAAACCGTGTATTGCCGTGGGTTGTTCAGATAGAGCAACGGGCCGAGGAAATCATCCCATCTCCAGTAGAAACTGAAGATGGTACTGGTGATGACGGCGGGCTTGATCAGCGGAAAGAGTATTTTCCAAAACACTCCGAACCGATTGCATCCATCGATCTTTGCCGAATCGTCAAGCTCATACGGAATCTGCCGAATGAACTGAATCATAAGGAAAATGAAAAACGGGAGTCCCGCGAACTGCGGAACGATAAGCGGCTTGAATGTGTTCACCCACCCCATTTTCTGAAACAGGATGAACTGGGGCACCATGACGACCTGATACGGGAGCATCATGGTGACGAACATAAGTGCATACCAGAAATTCCGTCCTTTGAACGGAATTCTGCTGAAACCGTACGCCACCAGCGAAGAGGCGAACACGGCCCCGATCGTACTCAGGATCGTATAGAAGAACGAGTTGCTGAAGAACGTGGTGAAGGTGATCGAATTGTTGAATTTCCATCCTCTTGCGTAATTTTCGAAATGCCACGTCGAAGGCCAAAGATTCGTCGTGTTGAAAATTTCCGTATTTGTTTTGAATGAACTGAAAATCATCCAAAGGACGGGATACAACATGAACCATCCGAGCAAAATGACGAATCCATGGAACAAAATACGACCGCCGATGGTTTTGGCGACCCGCTTCGCATGTCCGTCCATCTTACTTGCCTCCTTTGGACTCGTAGAAAACCCACCGGTCGCTCGTCTTGAAGAGAATCCCCGTGAAAACGCCGATGATCAGTACAAGCACCCATGCCATCGCGCTGGAATATCCCATGTCGTAGTATTTGAACGCCTGCTGGTACAGATACAGCGCATAGACAAGCGTGGAGTTCAAGGGATCCCCCGTACCTCCCGAGACAATAAACGCTTGGGTGAAAACGGTGAAACCGTTGATGAGTTGCATGATCAAGTTGAAGAAAATGACCGAAGTGATCTGCGGAAGCGTAATATGCAAAAACCGCATCCACCATCCCGCTCCGTCGATTTCCGCCGCTTCGTAGTATACCTTCGGGATTTGCCTCAGTCCGGCAAGAAAAATCAGCATCGAGGAACCGAATTGCCACACGGCGAGGATAATCAGCGTCCAGATCGCCGTAGAAGGACGACCGATCCACGAAACATCGCTTTGAATTCCGAGATGGCCGAGAAACGCGTTGAACGCGCCGTCAGCCATGAACAATCTCCGCCACGTCACCGCGATGGCGATCGATCCCCCTACCAACGACGGGATGTAATATGCCGCCTGATACACGCGGATGATCCTGCTGCCTTTGTTGAACAGCAATGCGATGAAAAATGCAAACACCAGCCGGAGAGGAACGGAGACGAACGCATAAAAGAACGTCACCTTCATCGATTGCCAGAAATTGGCGTCGTGGGCCATCTTGCGGAAATTCGCCAATCCCGAAAACACCGGAGAACCGAGAATGTCATAATCGCAGAATGCATAAAAAACGGACATGATCATCGGCAGGAGAGAAAACACAAGGAATCCCACCAACCACGGGCTGATGAACGCATACCCCGAGATCGTATCCATGTTGTTCCGATGACGTTCCGATCTCGACGTCCCATGCGTCATGGCTTTTCTCAATGTGTCAGATGCCACGTTTGCCTCCTAGGAAAGAAATGACGGGTTAAGCGTCACCCCGAACGCAGTTGCAAGTACCCTGAGATCCGAATCGGTAATCGTATTCACGATGCCGACACTTTTCGCCTTCAGATAAATCTCCGCCGCTTTCTCGATGGTATGCATCAAGCCGAACGCTTCGTCGAACGTCGCCCCACTTGCAAAGGCGCCGTGGAACGCCCATACGACGGCGGGATACACCTTGATGAGTTTTGCCGTCGCCTCGGCGATTTCCGTTCCACCGGGTACCATCCATGGGACGATGCCGATGCCTTCGGGAAACACGACGGCGCATTCCGTCTCGCTTTGCCAGAGAATCCTTGTGAGAATCCGCGCATCCGAGGGAATGCAATAGGTCAACGCGGTGATGTTCGCAGGATGGGCGTGGTAGATCACCTTGCATTTTCCGTTCGTCGCCTTGGAACGAACCGCATGGTTGAGCAGATGGGTCGGAAGTTCGGATGTGGGTCTTCCCCCGACGAGCCCCCAGAGAATCTGATAACCGGTTCCTTTATCGTCGATACGGATAATCCCGAAATTATGCTCCGGGTCGATGGAGACGTTGCGCATGAACCGCCCCGTCCCCGTGACCATGAAATACGCACCGGCCACTTCGGGAATCGGTTTCGGCAAGGCGATGACCGGTCCGGCAGAAAACAGGGAACCGGCATCCCGTACGTCATCATCGCTCATTCGGTAGGAAAGATTGCCGCCGTTACGCTCATGCCACCCTTGTTCCCAGCCGTCCGTGCACAGCCTGATGAAGCCTTCAATTGCAAGCGTTCTCATCCTCTCCTCCTCTGGACTTCCTTGTCGTACGAAAGGACTTTGTCCATCCATCCCATTCCTTTGTCCACGCCCGAGCGATCCAGGAATTCATCCCAGACGGCGCCCATATCCAACGTCTTCATCTCCTCGCCGAGAGCGAGAAGCTCCGTAAACCGGCAGTCGTTCTGCATTTTCTTCATTTCCTCGTGAGGCAAAAGGAGCGCATACAACAACGCCTTCTGCATGTTTCTTGTACCGATGATCCACGCAGCGATGCGATTGATCGACGCATCAAAATAATCCAAGCCGATCAGGACACGGCCAATTGCGTCGTTTCGAACGATTTCCTTCGCAATTTCCTTTAGCTCATCGTCCAAAATGACCACATGATCGCTGTCCCAACGCACCGGTCTCGTAACATGGAGCGGGACGTATTTATTGAAACACAACAAGGCGGAGAGTTTTTCGCTGACCATTTCCGTCGGATGAAAATGCCCGTTGTCCAAAAGCTGGTACACGCCGGGATGATGGGCGGCATACGATCCATAGAATTCATTGGATCCTACGGTGAACGACTCCAGTCCGATACCGAACACTTTTGACTCGACGCTGTCAATCACTCCGGGAAACGGCTGGTTGTAAATTCGGTCAAGGCTGTCTTTCAGCCTGAGTCGCGGCCCGAGCCGATCCGCAGGGATATCCTTGTACCCGTCGGGAATCCACAGGTTGCACAAACTGTACCCGCCGAGTTCCCGTACGAACGACGAGGCGATGACCCTGCAACGCCGAGCGTGCTCGACCCAGAACGCCCTGACGCGGTCGTCCGGGCTGGAAAGAGTCAAGTTGTCCTTCACCATCGGATGGCTGAAACAAGTGGGATTGAAATCGAGGCCGAGATGCTGTTCCTTCGCGAATTCAACCCACGCAGCGAAATGCCTCGGCTCGATGGCGTCACGATCCACGTCCTCGTCGGAAACCAGATAACTCGCATGGAGATTCAGCCGTTTCCGTCCTCCAATCTCCGAGAGAGCCAGACGGATATCGTCCATCAATTCCCTCGGAGTACGGGCGCGCCCGGGATAATTCCCCGTCGTCTGGATACCCCCAGAAAGCGCCGCCCCCCCATGTTCGAACCCCATCACATCATCGCCTTGCCAGCAATGCATCGAAATGGGAATGCCCCCCAACGTATCCAATGCCGCATCCGTATCGACGCCAACCGCAGCGTATTGTTTCTTCGCCTCTTCGTACCGTGTCATTTCCGACTCCTGTATTCATGAATATGTATGGAACGGGAAAGAACCGCTTGAACTTCCTTTCCGTCCTTGATTTTTCCACTTGCCATCATTTGCGACAAAAGGTTCCCGAACGCCGTACCTTCATCCGGTCCCGCATATACGGTTCTTCCGGTCGCGTCTGCCGTCAATTGGCAGAGGAACCCATCCTTCGACCCTCCCCCGACAATGGCGATTTTTCTGAATTTTCTTCCGGTAATCGTTTCCAACCGGGACAATTCCTTGGCATAGCCTTCGGCCAAACTTTGGTAGATGCACCCCGCGACTTCCCCGATGCGCTCGGGAACCGGTTGGCCGCTTTCCTTGCATGCCGCGCGTACCTCTTCCGTCATGGAATGCGGGGCAAGGAACCGGATATCCTGCACGTCAACGCGGGAAGGAAAATCCGAAGCGCTCTCCGCCTCCGTGGCGATCTCATTGAACGAAAGCGTCCCTCCCCATTCCTTCCGCACGGATTGGATCATCCAAAGTCCCATGAGGTTTCGAAGGAACCTGATGGTTCCGCCGACTCCGCCCTCGTTGGTGAAATTGGCTTTCTCCGCTTCACGGGTAAGAACCGGATGATCCATCACGCAACCGAGGAGCGACCAGGTTCCACTTGAGATGAACGCCGTCTCTGCATCGAGCGGCGTTCCAAAGACCGCGCTCGCCGTATCATGGCTGGGTGCGGCAAGCACCGTCGCCTGAAAACCGAGGCGACGTGCCGTCTCTTCGGAAAACTCTCCGTAGACATCCATCGGCCGGGAAAGGGATCCAAATAATTTTGAAGGAAGTCCGAGCAGGGAAATGAGGTTGCGATCCCACTGGCGGGATAATGCGTCAACCAGCCCGCTGGTCGTCGCATTTGTATATTCCTGATGCATCCTCCCCGTAAGCAAAAAAGAAAGATAATCGGGAATCATCAGCAAGGCGCTGGCCGCTTCAAGCTGTTCGGGATGTTCCGCTTTTAGGGCAAGTAATTGGTAGATCGTATTAAACGGCAGATGCTGGATTCCCGTACGACGATAGAGTTCATGCCGATCCACAGGGCAAACCACGTGATCGGTGCGCTTGTCACGATACCCGACCGCGTCCCCTATCCTCTTCCCCGTCGCATCGAGAAGCACGAAATCAACGCCCCACGTATCGATGGCAACCGTTTTGATGTCATGTCCGCCTTCGTGCGCCTTGGAAAGTCCCGAAAGGATCTCCTCATACAACCTGTCTATGTCCCAGACGAGATGCCCGTCCCGCCCTATCAAAGCGTTGGGAAAACGATGGACGACCGTGGCCTGTATCTTGCCGTCCACCACGTCCGCGCACAGCATTTTTCCGCTTGAGGCACCAATGTCGACGGTACAGTGCTCCATATTTTCCTCTTTATTTTACTATCCACCCGAACCAGAGGGAGCGCAATGACGATTTGTTACAGTCGATATTGATTTTTTTTACGAATATCATATGATTTTTCTATGGACTACCCGAAATTTATTGCACAATTTTCCGTTCTTACGGAAGAAGAAAAGACATATAAGGCACTCTGGAAAGCGGGAACACTCCCCGCATTTCCCGCGTTCCTGAGCACTCGCGGGGCGGGACTTACCGACATCACGCTGGGGGACGACCTGTTCTTTTCTCACGCAGGGGGAGGGGACTGCCATGTGGAACGGCATACCCGTTTCCTGCCGTCCTACATCCATGACCATCAGTTCCTGGAAATGGAATTCGTTATGGAAGGCTCTTGCGTCCAGGAAGTATACGGAAGGAAATTCTCGCTTGAAAAAGGGGACGGAATCATCATTTCCCCCCGGAATTATCATGCCATCTCGGTGTACGACGACAAAAGCGTCGTGATGAACATCCTCGTAAAGAGCACCACGCTGGAAAACCTGTTGCCGCCTTTCTCCGAAGGTGCATCACCGCTCTGCGCCTATTTTGCATCCGTACTCGCCCGCAAACCGATCTGTCCGAGTGCGGTCGTCCACCATGCAGTGGAAACGTTTCCCGTCATCGCTTCGCTGTATACCGAAGGAGCCCGGTCGAATTTGCTCGCTCTCTCGCTGCTTGCCCAGATCTTCGCATTGCTGGTGCTGTTGCCGAAACGGGAGATCACCTTCATCGATCCAGGAGATCGAAAAGACGCGCGGACCACCGCGATTCTCCACTACATCAGGGAAAATCCCGCCGAAGTGACACTTACCACCCTCGCGGATGCTTTCGGACTCACTCCTGCATACCTTTCCGCATTAATCCACGAGTCAACCGGTTCTCGTTTCTCGGATCTCCTTCTCCGGCGAAAGATGGATATCGCCCTCTCCTGCCTTTCCTCCGAAGTCCCGATGAGTTGCACGGAGATCGCACGGAAAATCGGCTACGGAAGTCCGCAACATTTCTGCAGGACGTTCCGGAGGTGCTACGGAATGACGCCGATGGAATACCGAAGGCATCAAGGAAGATAAAACATTTCCTCAAGCGGGATGGAGACGGGAGACTCGTCGGCGTTGGTCTCCATGATATCCTTCATATAGTGCCACCATTTCCTGATGGCTTCCTCCGACCCGACATCCTGACTTCCGACATCTCCTTTGGTATGCTGGAACGCGAATAACGTATCCGTCTTCTCGTCAAGATAAATAACATAGTCGTAGACGCCGTTTTTCTGCAGAACCGCTCTCACTTCCGGCCAAATTGCGGCATGACGACGCTTGTATTCCTCTTTCATTCCCGGTTTCAGGAACATCTTGAATGCTTCTCGTTTGTCCATGCGTCCATATTCGTTTTCTTGAAGGCGAACTGTCAAGACATCTGAATGCAATCGACCCAAATCGGCGAACTCCACGCACGTTGCTCGTCCTCTTCTTCCATTCTGAGATAGTAGTAGTCACAACTCGAAGAAGCGGGATCAACGAACGAGAACGCAAACGTGTTCTTCCCCACGGCCGAAGGATACGCGACCAAAAGGTCGTTGTTCTTGATCACCTCAACTTTCCGGATGGCGTGCATGGAGAGGACACTCCCCGTAATGGTCCGCGCTTCGTTCGTGGAGAACTCTTCCCCCATGAAATGTCCATTGATCCGGAAAGAAAGCAGAATCCGATCGCCCGTCGTTGCGTAGACCCGCCGTTTCCATAGGGCGTCCCACAAGGCTTGACTGGATCTCTCTGTCATGAATGCACCCAGGATACCGCCTTCCTTGCCGTGTTCCATTTGATGGGAATCACTTCCTGCGATAAAACCAAGCCGGTACCCTCTCGCCAATGCATCTTGTACGCAACAATGGTCGAACTTCTTGATATTCTTGGTGTATTTGGACAACGTCTCCGTCCGTTCGTAATCCGCATGACGGGAGAATATCTCCGTAACCCTGGTCGCTTCCGGATCATGATAATCCCAGTCGGTGGCAGCGCTCACCGAACCCCAATCCGCCGCGACATGATGAGGAATACACTGTCCTCCATCTTTCTTGATGCTCGCATACAGCCGGTCGGGATTCATCCCTTTGGGATCACAGGACGTATACAACCTTCCCACCGATCCGGGATAGTACACATTCTTGTGCCCGAAGTCATGTTTGTATTCATTGCTCGTCCATTCGTATGCAAGAAGCGCCACGAAATCTTTTTCGGCATTGAAAAGATTTCGCGTCGTACGATTCCATTCCCATTCACTGTCCGTCGCAACATCCGGGTAGCAATCATGATCCGTCAGTGCGCAAAAATCCATTTTCCGATCGACCATCGCATAATGATAATACTGGTCGAGCTCCCCCATACCGTCGCTCATGTTGCTTTGTCCGTGGATGTCACCAAAAAGAAGCTGATATCCATCCAGACCGTTCTCATGCAACCATTCTTGTTTTTCTTTTTCCTGCGGCGCCAGCATCTCCTTGTCCACGTCGATGGGTTGGACGAATTTATCGATCGTCGTCTCCACATCGGCGTCATCGAACGAATCAAGATCATGAAGCGAAACCTTGTTATAGATGACGCTGCTGTTTCTGTTCTGATGGCCGTTGCGTCTGGCGTATTGCCAGACGTAATGGATGGCGTCCTCGCCGTCCACCGATACTTTGGGACGGACACAACACTGCGTGTCATTGAAACTCCCTACGACCGGTTTGCTCCACGAACCTTCCGAAGTACGGTACCGCATCAGCATGTTGGTCTTTCCAATCGTATAGGTGAAAACCACAACCCCTTTTTTGTTGCATCCCGCATCCACGTTGTTATACCAATTCCGGTTTTTGATCAGCACGTGGTAATTTGAAAGGAGGGGATCCCTCCCCGCGCATGAGACGTCGATGACATTATAGCTAAAATCGGAAGAAGGCCCGTTCTCGTACCATCCGACCGTGATACCGCTTTCGCTGAATCTCGCTGCCACGGGTTGCGCGCATCGCATCCCGCTGCGGTTAAGCTTCCATTCCTCCCCCCACGCTCCGTTTTTCCGAATCCGACAGAATACATCGTATCCGCTTCCCGTGAATGCATCGTAACACACGAAAAAGTCCTTCTTCCCACAGAGCGTTCCGGTCGGCCGGTACGCTTTGTTTGTCTTGCTGGCCACTTCGTAACGGAAGGTTCCGGCATGATAAGTCGCCATCACGCATTCGCTCCTGCCGGGCTTTTGCCTGCAGTATAGGACGACGGGATCCGCACCATCATCCGTCACGTAAGGGTAAAACAAAGCTTCACCGGACTCGACGACACAAAGAGACTCCTTTGCGAGGCCATTCATGATGTATAGCTCGATCTTCCAACGGTCATCAATGAATTGGGACCAGACGACGAAAACATCGTCGTCTTTGACATGGACGGAAGGGCGCAGGGAAAGCCCCGCACCCGAGATACGTTTTGTAAAGGTACGT
>Ga0172377_10007381_pt1 | contig 11308 bp, 12 predicted proteins | sample Pumphouse3metaG_FD_119749 | JGI IMG/M metagenome (GOLD analysis project Ga0172377, IMG submission 119749) | Leachate microbial communities from a municipal landfill in Southern Ontario, Canada - Pumphouse #3 metaG | ecosystem: Engineered > Solid waste > Landfill > Unclassified | place: Canada... | reverse complement strand
CGGCAATGGCGCCCAAGTATGCCAGCATCCCCCGCGGATCCGTGTTTTGGCTGTCAATGAAAACATCTTCCTCGTCCAGCACAATATCATAGGAGCTTCTGCGCAGCCGGTTGACGATCAGCGACAGCCAGAAACCGAACACCACAGTGGAAACCAGCGAGGCCACGATGATGGCCACCAGCACCACTTCATTGATCAGTCCGGTGGTATAGGCCAGCATGCCCACCACGATGTGCATTTCGCCGCCGGGGGTGTGGCTGATGGCAATGGTCTGGAAGTTTTCTCGGGGTTGTTTGGCCCAGGCCGCCCCGGCGTAAGCGCCGATGAAGCGCGCGGCGATGCCGATCACGGAAAGCAGCAGCACCAGAAACCAGTCGAAATTGGCGATGAAATCCAGGCGCAGCCCGATATTGGCAAAAAACACCGGAACAAAGATCGAATAGACCAGCCGGTTCACCACAAAACGGTCCTTTTCGTGTATGTGCCGCGCCTCGCCCAAAACGATTCCGGCGATGAAGAAGCCGAACAGCGCGTGGATCCCAATTCCCAGTGTGAGCGTGCCGAACAGCGCCCCCACCAGCACGATCAGCGTTACTTTCAAGCCCTGGTTGTCATCGGCGCGATCGTGGATCAGAGTAACCGTTTTATCAAGGACACGGCGCCCCAAAGTGAGGCTCAGCACGGTAAACAGCAGCGTGAGGCCCACCAGCTGGCCCACGAAGCCCAGATCCATGAAGCCGTGCGCGAAGATGCCCATAATGATGGTGAAGACCACCCAGCCCACGATGTCGTTCATGGTAAGGGCTGAGATGACCAGCAGGCCGACGTCGGTTTTCAGGATGTTGAGGTCGCGCAAGCCGCGGATCGCGATGGGCAGGGCGCTGATGGTCATGATCACGGAAATGAAGAGGGCGAATATAAAGCGCTGCGAGGGGTCCACCAGATAGCGGTCCGGCAGCAGATAAATCGGTAGAAAACAGACCAATACAGGAATGATCAGGTCCGCGACTGTGATCTTCACCGCCTCCATCCCCTGTTTCCAGACGCGCGAAAAATTGATCTCCAAACCCGTTTCCATTAGCAGAAAGAGGTTCCCGAACCAGGCTACTGTCTCCAGCATCGAACGCTGGGCCAGGTCGTTCGGAAAGATCGCGTTCTGCAAGCCGGGAGCCAGTTTGCCAAAGACCGCCGGTCCCAGCAGGATGCCCACCAGGAGTTCGCCAGTCACGCTGGATTGCTTCATCTTGGCGAAGAAAAACCCCACCAACCTGCATAGACCCAGCAGTAGCGCGAACTGCACCAAAAACAACAGCAGATTATGCTCGCTGACCACCATGTGATGGCTGAGGATTTCGTCCATATTCCTTTCCTGATCTCAGATTCAGACCTTTGGCCTTATTATCGGGCCTCCCCGTCTGAAGTCAAGAATTTTTCACGGCCGCCGGCAGTTATCTCCGCTCACCGGGACGCAACCGGCTCTTGGCGCGCTCCGGACATAGAGCTGGGCGCGGAGGGCCGCTCGAGTGCCTGCCCCACAGGAAAAAACGCTATTTACCCTGCCGGCGCACCTGGGCCGTTGATTCCCTTAAATAGATGGGTTCGAGGCTGGCTAACTGCTGGAATGAATAGCTTTCCTCGCGGGGAAAGAGGCTGGCCAGGGTGAAGACCCCCGCAGCGTTGAGCGCTGTTTCCGGGACCGCCACAAAGGGAATGCTGCGCTCCGTTAAGACAGGCTCCAGCAGTCTGGCACCGCTACCCAGCAAATAGGCTCCACCCGGTTCCCAGTTTAGCAGCTCTTCCGGGTAGCAGACCGCGGGGGCAGCCAGTTCCTGCAGATCCTCATCGTACAGAGCGGCATAGACTTCATGCATCTTGGCATCGATCACGGCCAGGATCTTCCTGCCGCAATGATAGCGCGGCAACGCCGCCAAACGCAGGGTGGAAAATGTCAGCAGGGGGATCTTCAAACCGTAGGCAATGCCTTTGGCGGTGGCCAATCCGATGCGCAGCCCGGTGAAGGAGCCAGGGCCGTTGGCCAGATAGACGGCGCTGATATCCGCGGGTTGGAAACCGCAGAATTTCAGGGCCGCGTCCACCTGCGGCATCAGGGTCTCGCTGTGGGTGACGCTGATGTCGAAACTGGCGGAATAGACCACCCGTCCGGAGTCCCAGAGCGCGATGGAGCCGGAACTCTGCGAAGTGTCGAGGGCGAGCTTCAATTGCCGGTGCTGATCCAGTCGTCGTAAAGGCGCTCGAACAGCAGCTTGTGTTTGGCCTCGTCGGAAGCGAGTTTGCGGAAGAGAGTGGAAAGTTCGCTGTCCGGAAACTTGACGCTCATCTCTGAATAAAGCTTGAACGAATTTTCCTCGCGCTTCATCGCCTTGATCAGGATGTTTTGATAGTTCAGTTCGAGGTTATCGACGTCATTGCTGAGATATTCGGAGATCTTGAGGTTCGGCACGGAGGGGATGTCGGCTTCGGCGACCCCTTTGCGGCGGATGTTTTCGATCACCACGATATGCCCCATCTCCATTGCTTCCAGTTCCTTGAGCATCTGCAGCTGATCCTGGAACTTCGCTTCCTGTTGCAGATCGCGGTAAAACTGGACGGCTTCCTGTTCGCGGGCGACGGCGAAATCCAGGATCTCGTTGAATTCCTGTATGGTCATAGGCTCCTCTTGATGGGCTTGGTTGGGGAAAAGGAAAGCCCGCCTCGAGGCAGGCTTTCCGCATCTTTAGAGTTTATTCGTCGACAGGTTCGAAGAAATCCTTGCCGACGCCGCACATGGGGCAAACCCAATCTTCGGGGAGATCCTCGAAGGGGATGTTGTCGTTTTCAGCGGGGTCATAGACCCATTGGCAGGCAGTGCAAATGAATTTTTGCATGTTCATTCTCCTTAGTAGTTTTCGCAGTGGACCTCAAAATAGGCCTGGGGATGAAGGCAGCAGGGACAGGTTTCCGGAGCAGCCGCGCCTTCGTGGATGTAGCCGCAGTTGTTGCATTTCCAGAAGATGCTGCTTTCCTTCTTGAAGACCTTCATGTCTTTGACGTTGTCGTAGAGCTTGCGAAAGCGTTTTTCATGCTCTTTTTCCACTTTGGCAACCAGGCGCCAGGTTTTGGCTATCTCTTTATAGCCTTCTTCCTCGGCGATCTCGGCAAAGATCGGATAGAGCTCTGTCCATTCCTCTTTTTCCCCGTCGGCGGCGTATTTCAGGTTTTTCAAAGTGCTCTCGGGTGACCAACCGACCGGATAGGAGGCCATGATGCTCATCATTTCGCCTTCCAGGCCTTCTTTAACAAGGTGTTTGAAGAAGAGCTTGGCGTGTTCCTTTTCGTTCTCGGCAGTTTCCGTGAAAAAGTTCGCGATCTGCTCGAAACCTTCTTTCTTGGCTGTTTTGGCGGCATAGAGATAGCGCATGCGGGCCTGGCTCTCTCCGGCGAAAGATTTCATCAGGTTGCCGGCGGTTTGGGTTTCTTTGAAAGGCATTGCTGTATTTCCTCCAGTGTTTTTTGGTCGCTCAGGCTTTCCAGAGGCCGTGCAGGTTGCAGTATTCACGCACCGTGAGCACCTTGTCCGCCTTCACGCGGAAGATCGCTTCAGGAGCGTCGCCGGGCTTGAGTTCGCGGCGATAGACATTTTTCTCGGTGCAGACCTCGATCATGGCGATGTAGTGCTTTTCTTCCATCGGATGGGGCACAGAGCCCACGGCGACCTTGATCTTGTCGCCCATTTCAGTGAGCACAGGAACGTGTTTTTCCTGGGCGGCATCAACGGTGTTTCCTTCCAGAAGCTTCATCGGCTCGCCGCAGCAAACCAATTCCCCCTGGCCGGTGAACAGCATTTCCACCAGGTTCCCGCAAATCGGGCAATGGTATATCTGACGCAGTTCTGTCATTTTTCTCTCCTTATCTTGATATTTAAAAACAAGACTATGCAAGGCGGCATCTTTTGTCAATAGAAATTTCCCCCGTCCGGCGGCAAATATTTTGCTTGCCAAAAAAACGAATATGCCATTAGTGGTAACACAAGGTTTGTTATACAAAAGGAACTAGACATCCATGAAACGATTGTTGCCGCTATTGGCCGCGCTGCTCTTGCTGCTTTCAGGTTGCGTGGAATATGATGAAGAGCTTTGGCTGAACTCCGACGGTTCAGGCCGGGCCAAATTGCGCCTGATCCATCATTCCCCCTATTCCAATTTCAGGGAAGTCAGGCGCATGATGGAAACCCCGGGCATCCATGAACGAGGCTCTCAGGTAAAGCAAAGCGGCTCCGACATGATCTATGAAGTGGATTTCGATTTCGATAGCATTGAAGCTTTCAACAACCTCAACGAAGAGTTTTACGCGGCCTATTTCTGGGAGCAGGTCTCGCTGGGCAAAACCGCCAACGGCAACATCGTGTTCAAACGCTGGATCGCCCTCGGCAACCAGCAGGGCCCGCCCGCGGACAGCAGCTATGCCGGCGCGGAGGGCGACAGCAGCTTCGTTTATGATGAAGACTACATCAACAGCCTGCCGGACGAATTCGACATCCTGCAGGGCTATATGCAGCAGCAGGCCGAGCAATCCGGAAACTCCGAGTGGCGCTACAAGCTGCACGTTCCCTGGAAGATAATCCACGCCGGGGACAACGCTGAAAACATCGACCACGCCAACAAAACCATTAGCTGGAAGTTCGGCCGCCAGCAGATGTGGAACCAGCAGATCCTGATGACAGTGGAGATGAAAAAGGGGATCAGCTGGATCGTTTACGCCCTGATCGGGCTGGCCGGGGCGCTGGTGATCTTCTTCATTTTCTGGATGATCAGGATCAACCGCCGCTCCCATCTGCATGAAGCCATAAAACACCGCCGGGAAAGGGAATAAGTCCGGAGCTTCTCAGGCTGAAAGGGCCGCGCGGGGCTGGAGATCAGGATAAAAGCCCGATCAGGCGGGGAATCCAGGTTCCCAACACCATAGCCAAACCCAAGATCCCGATCACGATCGTGGCGTAGTGCCCGAAAGTGGGCTTGGAAAAGCCTTTGCCGGCCTGGGCATTGCCGGCGTTGATGTGTTTCTGCACCGGAATGAGGCAAAGGATGGACAGGGTCAGCGCCGCCAGGGCGATGCCGATATCCACCAAAACTTTCAGGGCCAGCGCAAAGACGAGGATGGAGCGGGCTGCCAGCGCCAGCAGGGAAAAGATCCAGAACCAGCCGTTGAGCGTAAAATCCCGGTCGGAGGACCTGCCGCCCAGTTCTTCATCCATCGAGATCTGGTGGAAGACCCCCACCAGAGCGAAGGGATTGAGCGAATCTTTCCAAAAGTACGTGGCGGTCCGGCGTTTGCGGTGAAAGCGGAGAAACCGCCAGTTCGCGTACAGCCAATAGACCTCGTAGAGCCCGAAGGTGAGAAGGCTCAGCCACACCAGCCGCGAAACCGGGAGGTGAAAAAACAGCTCCTGCTGCTGGTCCTCGATCCCGGCCATGGCCTTTTCCTCCCCCCAGTCTGAGATCTGGACCTCCGATTCGTGCAGATAACGCATCAGTTCCGGGATCTCCCTGATCTTCAGCCACTGCGGCGAACGGCTGTCCATCACGAAGGAATCCATGTCCAGCACGTCGTCCAGGATCAGCGCCATCACCTCTTTGGGCGAGGCGGGGCCAAGGGTCTTGCCCTCAAAAGTGTAGAAATATCTGTCCATCAGCAAGTTTGGGGGCAGCCGGAAGCGGCCGCCCCGCTACCAAAGGTTCAGAGTTTGCTCATGTAGTCCAGCAGGTCGGCCACGCGGCAGGAATAGCCCCACTCGTTATCGTACCAGCTGAAAACCTTTACCAGCTTGCCTCTCACGTTGGTGAAAGGGGCGTCGAAGATGGAGGAATGGTGGTTGCCAACGATGTCGATGGAAACCAGATCTTCCTCTGAATATTGGAAATAGCCTTTCAGATAGGTCTCGGCGGCCTCTTTCATGGCGGCGTTGACCTCGTCCTTGCTGGTTTCGCGTTCCAGATTCACGCAGAGGTCCACCAGCGAACCATCCGGAGTGGGAACGCGGATGGCAATGCCGTCCAGCTTTCCGGCCAGTTCAGGGATTACCAGGCCGATGGCTTTCGCGGCGCCGGTGGAGGTGGGGATCATGCTCATGGAAGCGGCCCGGGCCCGGCGCAGATCGCTGTGCGGCAGATCCAGGATGCGCTGGTCGTTGGTGAAGGAGTGGATGGTGGTCATCAAACCGCCGGCGATGCCGAACCTGTCCTGCAGCACCTTGGCAACCGGCGCCAGGCAGTTCGTGGTGCAGGAGGCATTGGAAACGATGGTGTGTTCCGGCTTCAGGGTGCTGTGGTTCACGCCCATCACGATGGTAGCGTCCACCTCGTCCTTGGCGGGGGCGGTGAGCACAACCTTGGCGGCCCCGGCCTGCAGGTGCTTGGAAGCGGCTTCCCTGGTTCTGAAAACGCCCGTGGCTTCGACCACGTATTCCACGCCCAGTTCTTTCCAGGGCAGGGATTGGGGGTCTTTTTCCGCGTAAACCCGGATCGCCTTGCCGTTCACCACGATGCTGTCTTTGGTGTGGCTCACTTCGCCGGCGAAGATCTTGTGCACGCTGTCGTATTTCAGCAGATAGGCCAGGGTCTTGGCGTCGGTGAGGTCGTTGATGGCCACCACCTCCAATTCGGGATGGTATTGGTAAATCGCGCGGAGCACCAGGCGTCCGATGCGTCCAAATCCGTTGATTGCTACTTTTTTCATTTATGCTCCTTTAGATCAATATGCTGTTTTCGGCGCTGCCGGACACGCGGCAGAAGCCCATGACGGTGTCTTTCATTTTCTGCTCGCCCTTCGCCAGCCACTTGCGGGGGTCGAACTTGCTCTTGTCCGGGATGTAAGCTTCCGGCGCCACGTCCGGCGGGCAGACGATGGCGTATTTTTCCTTTTCCCAATAGGCTTGGATGGCCTGGGCCATGTCCATCTGGTAGTGGGTGTCCTTGTTGATCTTCACCACGCCGTTGGCGATGGCTTCGCGCTGTTGCTCGTCGGTGAGCCCGGATGCTCCGTGCAGCACCAATCCGCGCTCCAGGTTGTGCTGGATCAGCAGGTCGTCGATCTGTTTCACCAGATCGAGGCGCAGCACAATGTTCTCGCCTTTGGAAACGCCGTGGTTGGTGCCCACGGAGGCGGCGAAGAGGTCCACATTGGTCTTTTGGACAAATTCCAGGGCCTCTTCGGGGCGGGTGTAAAGTTCGGTTTCGGATACGATCTCATCCTCGGCGCCCTTGATGTGGCCGATCTCGCCTTCCACGATGATCCCGTGTTTGTGGGCCACTTCCACCACTTCCCTGGTCACGCGGATGTTTTCGGCCAGGTCCTCTTTGGAGGCGTCGATCATCACCGAGGTCACCAGGTCGTTTTCGATGCAATAGACGATGAAATCGAAGTAGTTCGGGGTGGCATGGTCGATATGCAGGCCGATCCCGCAGTGGGGAAACTGCCCGGCATAGGTTTTGATCATGGCGGAGATCAGCCTGGCACCGGCTTTCATGTCCTGCGATTCGCCGGCCGCGTATTTGCAGGCGCCGCTGCTCATCTGCAGCAGCCCGTCGGATTTAACGGCCGCGTAGCCCTGGATGATGGCGCGGATCTGCGTGTCGAACACAACGTTGGAGGCCATGATGCCAAAACGCTGCTTTTTTGCCTTGAGGAATACCTCTCCCAATTGTTTTCCGGTTAGAAACATTTATTACCTCCCAGGTCGTATGTTTTCTTGTGTGTGATTTCGATATTTTTTATGAGTTGCGGCTTAGTCAAGCTAAATCCTCCCCTTCCTCTTCACCGGCCTCCGCGCTGAAGTCCGGATCTGCCTCCAGTTCGAGGATCTGGGCGGATTCCTCCACCGGCAGCTCCTGCACCTTGTTCAGCTTCTTCTGGATCTGGCGGCTGCGGTGGCTGGCGGTTTCGATGGAGTTGGATGCTTCCTGCAGCTTTTTCTGCGTGTGCTCCAGCACCTTGCCGAATTTGCCGAATTCGTTTTTCACCGCGCTGAGTATTTTCCAGACCTCGCCGGTGCGCTTTTCGATGGCCAGGGTGCGGAAACCCATCTGCAGGCTGTTCAGGATGGCTGAAACCGTGGTGGGGCCAACCACCACCACCTGATATTGCCGGCGCAGCTGCTCAAACAGGGCGGGATCGCGCAGAACCTCGGCGTAGAGTCCTTCCACGGGCAGAAAGAGCAGCGCGAAATCCGTGGTTGTGGGCGGGTTGATATATTTATCGCGGATATCCCGCGCGCAGCCGATGATGCGGCTTTGCAGGCCTTTACGGGCCGCTTCGACCGCGGCGGTGTCGCTGCCGTCCCAAGCTTCCACCAGGCGGTTGTAATCCTCGATGGGAAATTTGGCGTCGATGGGCAGGTAAACGCTGTCCTGGTCTTCATCCCGGCCGGGCAAACGGATGGCGAATTCCACCACCTCGTCGCGCCGCTTGAAGGGCTTGAAATTACGCGCGTACTGCTCCGGCGTGAGCATCTGCTCAAGGATCGCCTCCAGCTGGATCTCGCCCATCATGCCACGGTTCTTCACGTTGGTGAGCACTTTTTTGAGGTCGCCCACCCCGCTGGCCAGGCTCTGCATCTCGCCCAAACCCTTGTGTACCAGCTCCAGGCGCTCGCTCACCTGCTTGAAAGATTCGCCCAATCTCTTTTCCAGCGTCTCGTGCAGCTTTTCGTCCACCGTTTTGCGCATCTCTTCCAGCTTGGTCTCGTTGTTGGCGCGGATCTGCTCCAGCCTTCCTTCCAGGGCCTTTTTGAGGTCATCGAACTGCTGCTGCTGGGTGTTCACCAGGTCCTGCAGTTTGCGGGCCAGGGATTCAGCCAGGTTGTTCAGCGCGGTGCCAAGCTCAGTGCGGTTTTTGGCGGCGTCGGCATTGATCAGCTGGGTAAGCTTGGAAAGCGAAGCGCCGCTTTCCTCTCGGTTTTTGCGGTTTTCCGTGTTCAGGTTCTCGTTTTGCTGGATCAGGTTCGCCACCAGCTCCTTGCGGGTGTCGGTTTCCAGGGCCAGCAGGTCGGCGCGCAAACGCTGCAGATCGTCGCGCAGATTGCGTTCAAAGGCCCCCAATTCCACCGAAAACCTGGCCACCGCCTCCAATCTGTCATCCGGCGCGGATTTCTTCTTGTAGAGGATGATGGTGGCCACGATCCCCAGGGCCAGGATCAGCGCGCAAAGGATCAGGATCGCGGTCTGCATATCAGGTTCCCTCAGGAAACCTTGCGCATCAGGTAGAACAGCGAGCCGATCAGCGTGATGTCCTGATGTTCATCCGGCTTGATCAGGATCGGCTGGTATTCATCGTTCAGCGAAACCAGGACGATCATCTTTTCCTTGTCGTCCAGCAGCAGGCGTTTGAGAGTGATCCCCCCGTCGATGCGCAGCGCGCAGATCTGGCCGGAAAGCTGTTTCCAGTCCTGGCTCTGGCGGATCAGTACCAGATCGTTGTTGCAGACCTGGGGCTCCATGCTGTTGCCGTTCACGCGCAGGCAAACGTAGTCGTCCAAAACCCCGCGGATCATGCCCCGGCGGATGGTGAGAAACTCCATGTAGGTTTCAAAATTTTCCACCGGCGGGCCAGCCGCGATCTCTCCGGTTACCGGAATATCCAGCGTTTCGGACCAGCGGTCCTGTTCCCGGGAACGCGCCAGGGTGTCCAGCTCGCTGTTGATGAAATTGCGCACCTCTTTCAGCTTGTCCTTCACCTTTTTCCGGGAATCGCGCGGATCCACCCACATCGGGCCTTTGCCGGTGATCAACCAGTGCAGGTTGACGTCGCAAAGCCGGGTTAACAGCAGCATGGTGTCCACCGAAGGCCGGATCTTCCCGGATTCTATCTGGGAAATGGCGGATGGCTTTACGTTCAGCTTTTTGGCCAGGGCGGTCTGGGTTACTTTCAGGCTCAGGCGCAGGGCTCTGATTCTTCTGTTGATCATGGTCTTCCTCCTAACTTAGCTCGTCAATGCCCCCGGATCGGGAAAGCGTTGTCTTTGATGCCATCTTTTGAGAACAGCCACTGGTGTCAAGGGATATTTTGTAATTTCTGCTAATAGCCAGGCCCCAACCCCATTTGGCTCTTGCGATCATTACGGGATCAATACGGGATCAATACGGATTTCATCCGTATTGATCCCGTATTGATCCCGTATTGATAATGGGAGCCGGGTGGGGCCAAAGCGGGAAATTTGTAAGTGCGGATGTTGAGTAGCAAGGGAAAATGCGAATTGCGGCACTTGTGGCCTAAATCGTTGTGTTTGGCGAGACCCAGGCATCAGTGGCAGTGTTGTTGTTCCGGTTCCAAACCCCGCAGCTGCTGGCATCGTTGCCTCAGTTGATTCCAGGTTTGAACTGTTGGAACCGCCGGCTGGTCCTTGCCCCGGTTGTTTTGTTGCAGACGGCGGGTCTCTGGCCTAAGTTTCTGAGCTGGGCTCAAAAAGGTATAACTTGTCGTAGTTGATCCCGTACTTGGCAAGGAGCTCTTCGTATTCGCCGGCAAAGGATTGCCGGCGATGATGTTCCGCCTGGTTTCTGATATACTTTCTCACTTGTTCCAATCCGCTTTGGGACACGGAAAAAGCGCCAAATCCTTCCTGCCATTGGAATTTGCCCGCATACCATCCTTTTTCATTGATGAACCGGGAGGTATTGGCCTTGAATTTTTGGGCAAGCGCAGAAACCGCCAGGGTGGGATGCAGGCCCACCAGAAGATGGAGATGGTCGTCCATTCTGCCTATGCCTTGCAGAAAGCAGTTCAATGTTTTGATGAGGCCGGCGGAATAGGCATATATTTCCTGCTGAATTTCCGCGGTCAGAAAACGCATCCGATGTTTGGTGGCGATCACATAATGAATGTAAACCTGGGTGTAGGTGTTGGCCATCGCTATCTCCTCCCTGCCAATATGATAACTCGATCCCTCGAAAGAAACAAACGTCTTAGGCAAACTCCCCCTTGAGCGCCAGATAAGACGGATGCCATCCGCGCATTGAATCCCATCGGGATGGCATTTTAGATAGAATCCGGCGTCATCCAGTAAGGATATTGCGAGTCCCATCGGGACGGCATTTTAGATAGAATACATGTTTGCATCGGGTCGAGATATTGCTGGCGATGATAGGGTGAATATGCCATCCCTACGGGATTCGCATTTGTCTGGCATGCCTTTTTCTATCTAAAATGGCGTCCCGATGGGACTCAATGCGTTGATGGCATCCGTCTTATCTGGAGCTCAAGTTCGGAATTTCCTTTAGCTGTTGAGCGCTGATGAGACCTTTTCACGGTATCGATG
>Ga0172377_10007380_pt1 | contig 11308 bp, 10 predicted proteins | sample Pumphouse3metaG_FD_119749 | JGI IMG/M metagenome (GOLD analysis project Ga0172377, IMG submission 119749) | Leachate microbial communities from a municipal landfill in Southern Ontario, Canada - Pumphouse #3 metaG | ecosystem: Engineered > Solid waste > Landfill > Unclassified | place: Canada... | reverse complement strand
TCTATTAGTGTTACTATTAATTTACCAGCTGATGCCACAGAAGATTTAGTATCTCATCTATATATGGAAGCTTGGAAATCGGGTTGTAAAGGTGTAACCATTTATCGTGATGGCTCTCGTGCTGGTGTTTTAGTTAATGCGACGAAGAAAGAAAAAGAGGGTGGTAAAGAAGATGGTAATAAGCGTTGTGTATGTTATACTGAAGAACATCTAGTGCGTCCTAAAGAATTGGAATGTGATATTGTACGCTTTCAGAATAAGAAAGAAAAATGGATTGCATTTATAGGCTTGAAAGATGGGCGTCCTTATGAAATTTTTACAGGTTTGGCTGATGACGAAGAAGGGTTGTTATTACCTAAAACAGTAACCGAAGGTAAAATTATAAAGGAAGTAGATGAAAATGGCGTTAAACGTTATGATTTCCAATATAAAAATACGAGAGGTTATAAAACAACGATAGAAGGGTTGTCACATAAGTTTGATAAGGAATATTGGAACTATGCAAAACTTATTTCAGGTGTGTTACGTTATGGTATGCCAATTGATCAAGTTGTTAAACTTGTTGCAGGCTTACAATTGGATAGCGAATCTATTAACACATGGAAATCTGGCGTAGAGCGTGCTTTGAAGAAATATATCCCTGATGGAACTGAAATTGAGAGTATGGAATGCCCAGAATGTCATCAACATACGATCATAGTTAAAGAGGGTTGTTTTGTTTGCTCAAACTGTGGTTATTCTAAATGTGGAGGATAATTCTATCTTTAAAATATAACTAATAAAAAGAGCCTTCTGAAATAAATTTTAGAAGGCTCTTTTTGATACCGCTAAAATACATAAAAAAAAATCCGCGACTTATGTGACGCGGATTTTTTTATGTAAAATAGGAGAATTTATCCAAGCATACTTAATAAAATACCAGCAGCGACCGCTGATCCAATAACGCCAGCGACATTAGGTCCCATAGCATGCATTAATAGGAAGTTACCTGGATTTTCTTCTTGTCCGACAACTTGCGATACACGTGCAGCCATAGGGACAGCAGAAACTCCCGCAGAACCAATAAGTGGATTAATTTTATCTTTAGAAAATAAATTCATAAATTTTGCCAATAGTACACCGCCGGCTGATCCAAATCCAAAAGCAATAATACCCATACTTAAAATCATCAATGTTTTTAAATTTAGGAAAGCATCTGCTGTGGCTGTTGCTCCAACCGTAATCCCCAAGAAAATAGTTGTGATGTTCATGAGTTCATTTTGAACTGTTTTACTTAAACGTTCAACAACCCCTGATTCGCGCATCAAATTACCAAGCATCAAGCAACCAATTAATGGTGCAGCAGCTGGTAAAATTAGTGATACAATGACGGCAACCATAATAGGAAAAATTATTTTCTCTGATTTAGAAACACTCCGTAATTGTTTCATGGTAATTGCACGTTCTTTTTTCGTTGTTAAAGCCCGCATAATAGGCGGTTGGATAACAGGGACTAAAGCCATGTAAGAGTAAGCAGCTACAGCAATTGGGCCAAGTAATTCAGGAGCCAGTTTAGATGTCAAAAAGATAGCTGTTGGGCCATCAGCCCCACCTATAATACCAATAGAAGCAGCTTCGCGAGGTAAAAAATCTAAAGCGATGGCTCCTAAATAAGTAGCAAAAATTCCAATTTGTGCTGCCGCACCAAGTAATAAACTTTTAGGATTAGCAATGAGTGGACCAAAATCAGTCATAGCACCAACTCCAATGAAAATTAAGCAAGGATAAATGCCTAATTTGACACCTAAATATAAATAATCCAATAAGCCGGCATGACTAAAACCTTCCCAGTGTACTACGCCATTAGCAAAAAGCTCGGGTGTAAATAGACCCGCTCCTGGTAAATTGGTTAACATCATACCAAAAGCAATAGGTAATAATAACAAGGGCTCAAATTTCTTAACAATTGCTAAATATAATAGTAAGAAAGATATCAGTAACATAATCATAATCTTCCAATTACGTCCTATCATAGCAAAACCTGTACTATCTAAAAATTCGACTAAACTATCGCCGATATTAATATCTGCCTCCATAGGAGCATCTGCTGCCGCTATAGCAACAGAATCGGAATGCGTAGTTACCACTTCTGTGGAAACAGGCATGATATCATTCTGTGCGGATAGGGGAATTGAGAGAGTAACAATCGAAGCTATTACAAGTAATAGATATTTTAAATATTTCATTTTATAACGTATTTCAAATTATTCCATAATTAATAGTAAGTCATCTTGCATCACACTTTGACCTGCTGCTACAGCTATGGATTTTACGACGCCATCTTTTTCTGCTAAAATGGAATTTTCCATTTTCATAGATTCTAAAGTTAATAGTACATCACCACGTTTGACAGATTGGCCTTCTTTAGCAACAATATTAATAACATTGCCTGGAAGAGGAGATTTTACTTTAAAACCACCAATGACAGGTTTTGTAGCACTAATAGGAGCTGCGGCTGGCACTGACTTTGGTGTTTCTACTTTAGCAGCGGTCACAGGTGCTGGTTTTGCTATAGGAGCTGACGCTGTTGTAGCCATGCATTCCATCTCGATGAGTTTATCATCCTGTAATACATTTTTACCAGGTTCAACGGATACTGTTTTAATAACACCATCGCATTCCGATAAAATATTGTTTTCCATTTTCATGGATTCCATAGTTAATAAGACATCACCGCGTTTGACAGTTTGACCTACAGTTACCATTACTTTCATAATGCTGCCAGGAAGTGGTGATTTGATAACAAGAGCACTCGCTGGAGTAGCTGATGCCGAAACAGGAGCCGCTGTGTGTTTTACGCTTGAGCGAAGAGGTGATGCAGAAGTCTTCTGTTCTCTTTCTATTTCTACGGTAAATGGAGTGCCATTTACTTCTATTTCGGCTATATTGTTTTCTGTTTCGTTTACTGAAACTTCATATTTACTGCCGTCTATAATAAATTTAAATTTTTTCATAAGGTTATATTATCTCATTAAATTATTAATACCATAAATTTTTGCACTCCAAGGTGAATAGCGACGTTCTACTTTTTTAATAGTGATCACGTGGCTATCCTGATCGTGAACATCTGAATAATACAAATGCAAAGCCATGGCAATAGCTGCACTTGCATTGGCTGGAAGTTGTACTTCATGGAATTCTGTATGATCGCTAATTTCTACTTTGGAAGACTGAAGTGTGCGTATAGCTTTAGGTACACGTACTTTAGGTGTCATCACTTTTCCGAAAATGACCAATAATAGAATTAGTAAACATAAAACCATGAAAACAATGCCAAATCCTAAGACTGTAATGCTAAGCGCATTTGTCCAGTTTGCTAGTACTGTCATAATTATAAAGGTATATTTGAGTGTTTTTTAAGTGGATTAGTAACACGTTTAGTTTGTAATGTTTGGAAGGCGCGGATAATGCGGAAACGTGTATCACGTGGTTCGATAACATCGTCGATATAACCTCTTGATGCGGCTTGATAAGGGCTCGCAAATTTATCTTGATATTCGGCCTCTTTTTCTGCAATATATTTTGCTTTTTCTTCTGGATTTTCAATGGCTCTCACATTTTTAGCTTCCAAAACACCAATAGCACCAGAGGCACCCATTACTGCTATTTCAGCATTTGGCCATGCATAATTGAAATCTCCACGTAATTGTTTACAGCTCATCACAATATGTGCACCGCCATAAGATTTACGAATGGTAACGGTTACTTTAGGTACTGTGGCTTCGCCATAAGCAAACATTAATTTTGCACCGTGATCAATGATTGCAGCATATTCTTGACCAGTACCAGGTAAGAATCCAGGAACGTCAACTAATGTAAGAATTGGGATATTGAAAGCATCACAGAAACGGATAAAGCGAGCTGCTTTACGTGAAGCATCGCTGTCCAATACACCTGCTAACCAATTTGGTTGATTGGCAATAATACCTGTTGATTGTCCGTTGAAACGAGCAAAACCACATACAATGTTTTTAGCAAAATCTTGGTGTACTTCCATGAAGTCGCCATTATCTATAATATTATCAATGATATCTTTAATATTATATGGTTTGTTAGGGTTGGCAGGAACCAATTCATTCAAAGCTTCATCTGCGCGGTCAATAGGATCAGTACATTCAAGAGCTGGTGTCTCTTCCATATTATTTTGAGGAATAAACGAGACTAAACGACGAACTTCTTCTAATGCTGCTTGCTCAGTAGGAGCTGTAAAATGAGTTACGCCTGATTTTGTAGCATGAACACGAGCACCACCAAGTTCTTCAACCGTTACATCTTCACCTGTTACTGATTTTACAACGGTAGGACCAGTAATGAACATATAACTATTTTGTTCCGTCATCATAACGAAGTCAGTTAGTGCAGGAGAGTAAACGGCTCCACCAGCACAAGGGCCAAATATGACAGAAATTTGTGGAACTACACCCGATGCCAAAATATTTCGTTCGAAAATTTCAGCATAGCCAGCTAAAGCAGAAGCACCTTCTTGAATACGTGCCCCACCAGAGTCATTCAAACCAATGATTGGTGCACCAAGTTTCATGCCCATATCCATAACGTGACAGATTTTTTGCGCCATTGTTTCCGATAATGAACCACCGATAACGGTAGCGTCTTGTGCAAAAACAAAAACTAAACGGCCGTCAATTGTACCACTACCAACAGCAACACCATCGCCTAAAAAGACTTTTTTATCCATACCGAAATCGGTACAACGATGCGTTACAAACATATCTACTTCTTCAAAACTTCCTTCATCTAATAGAAGATTAATGCGTTCACGAGCGGTATTTTTACCTTTTGCATGAAGAGCATCTATGCTTTTTTGACCACCACCGAGTTGAGCTTCAGTACGCTTGTCGATTAATTTTTTTAATTTGTCTTGATTTTCCATATGAATTTCTTTTATACTAGAATTTATTTTGGTTGTTCACATAATTCAGTTAATACACCATGTGTGGATTTTGGGTGTAAAAATGCAATCTTTAATCCTTCAGCCCCTTTGCGAGGTTTTGTATCAATGAGTTGGATATTGGCTGCAGCGCATTCGTCTAAAGCTATTTGTACGCCATCTACATTAAACGCAATATGGTGAACACCACCACGAGGATTTTTTTCGAGCCATTTAGCAATAGTGCTTTCAGGGCTTGTTGGTTCTAATAATTCGATTTTTGTTTGACCCACTTTAAAGAAAGCGGTTCTTACTTTTTGGTCAGCTACCTCTTCAATAGAATAGCATTTTTGACCTAGGAGTTGTTCGTAGTAGGGGATTACTTCATCCAAACTGCTTACTGCGATACCAATGTGCTCAATATGAGATGGTTTCATAATAAAACGGTTAAAGTTTGATAAATTATAATTGATTGTAAATAAAGTCTAAATATCCAAAAAGCGACGCAAAGGTACTATTTAAAATTAAGAAATAAGCACTTTTTGTCGATAATTAACGCATTACTTACTGACATTTTATTGCCAAATGTCGTAAAAGTAAAAAAGGTTTTGTTCGTTATAGAACAAAACCTTTTTTTATTATTCACAATAGTGATGATTTAATGATATAGCGTCAACTTATTTGTTCAGTGTCTCAATAATTTGAGCTACTTCTTTGTTGAAATCTGCAATCACTTTTTGATAGTACGATTTGATTAATTTAGGTTCTTTAGTCCCATTTGGATGATTTACACGTCCTAAGAAATCATTGTTGATATTTGCAATTTTTTCGATAACGGCATCAAAACTATTTTTATCCAATTTTTTAAGCATCAAAAAGCTGATATAACTTTCCGTAATTAATTCAGAAGTTACTAATTGGATGCCTTTTTTGAGTGTCCTACGATTAGCCATAATAGAGATTTTTTAGTGTTAATAGAATATTTGGCAAAGATACTCGTTTTTTATGTAGAAACAATCATATTTTTGTGCTAAATTTGTCGGATAATTTGAATTTTGCGCTTGATATGCCCACTTATCACTTAGTTATGAAGATTAAAACCTATCCCTTACTATTTATTTCATTGTTCACTAGCTTAATGACGATTTCATGTGTTGATGAAAAATTCACAAACGATCCTTCCGCCGTTTTATCTTTTTCATGCGATACGCTATCGTTTGATACGATGTTTACCGATATTCCTTCACGTACCGTGTCATTCTATATTTACAATACCAACGATAAAGCACTTAACATAAGTTCCGCACGTTTGGCAAATGGTGCAGACTCTTATTTTCGATTTAATCTGGATGGACGTATTCCTGCAGCAACTAACTTATTGGAAAATATTGAGATAAAGGCTAACGATAGTTTATTTGTTTTTGTAGAACTTACAGTTGACCCAAACAACCAAAATTTTCCTGTATTTTATATGGATTCTATGGTATTTGTCACCAATGGACAAATACAAGATGTGAAATTAGTAACCTATGGTCAAGATGCCATTGTATTTGATAGTTATTCCTTTCCTGATAATGCAACACTAACAGCCGATAAACCTTATCTTATCTTTAATTATATGCATGTAAAAGAGGGGAAAACGCTGACGTTAAAAGCTGGCACACGCCTCTTCTTTCACAATAAAGCTAATTTTGTGGTCGATGGCAATTTAGTTTCTAATGGAACATTGGAAAATCCCGTAGTGATGCGAACAGACCGTTTTGATAAAATGCCCGATGTGGACCAGACACCATACGATTATATGCCCGGACAGTGGGGCGGTATTTATCTTCAAAATAGCAAAGGTGTTCATTCTTTGAATCATACGTTTATTAGAGGTTGTGACTTGGGTGTCATCTTATTGGGAACAGGCTCTACACATCCATCTCTTGTGCTACAAAATTGCGTCTTACATAGTATGACTCAATATGGATTGTATGCTCAAAATGCTAAAGTAACGATTGAAAATACAGAGATATCTAATTGTGGTACATCGTGTTTATATTTATTAGGAGGCGAATCATATGCGGTTCACACTACGCTAGCTAACTACTATGCATGGGGTACACGTGAGAGCGAAACATTGGTAATTGCTAACTATCAATTAGATGGAACTGCATTATACCTTTATCCTATAACGTCTGCTGTGATTGAAAATTCAATTGTGTTTGGTAATCAAAGTAAAGAGATATTATTACAGAAAGACACTTTTACAAATGCTATATATAATGTACTTATTAGCAATACATTAATAAAGTCAAAACGCCTAGAAGACTCAGAGTTTCATAATATAACATGGGCTAATTCTCAAAATGCAAATAGTCAAGGTGTGTATCTGAATGACACTGTATTTGTAAATGCTTCTATTAGTGATATTGCAAAAACAGGGTATTATAATTTTCAATTAGATCCAAATTCTATTGCTCGTTCAAAAGCTAATCAATCTGTTTCAGAGCGTTATCCTATTGATTTATTAGGAAAAAATCGATTATTAGATACCAATCCTGATTTAGGTGCGTATGAAAAATAAGTAATTTATTGAGTATGAAGCAGATGCTTTTACTTTTAGTCTGTATTTTATGTTTGAATAGCTTTGGTCAAAAACCAGAGAGTATTCGTGTTATGTGCTATAATGTAGAGAATTTATTTGACACTAAAGACGATTCCCTTACCAACGATTCAGAGTATTTGCCTGGTGGTATGCGTGGCTGGAGTTACAAACGTTACGAACAAAAGCTGTCACATATTGCACAAGTAGTAACAGCTATTGGGGGTTGGGTTCCTCCAGCAATTATTGGACTTTGTGAAATTGAGAATGATAATTGTTTGAAAAGTTTAGTACAATATTCTCAATTAAAACAACTTGGTTATCAGTATCTTCATTACGAATCACCAGATGCCCGTGGAATTGATGTTGGATTGCTTTACCAGCCTTCTTTTTTTATGCCTATAACATCAAAACCCATACATATTGACTTAAAAACGGGTAGAACAACACGCGACATTCTTTATGCATGTGGCACCTTGCCCAATGGCGATACAATACATGTTTTTGTGAATCATTTCCCTTCTCGATTGGGAGGCGAATTGGAAAGTGAACCTAAGAGATTTACAGTTGCCTCCATTTTACGGGCACATGTTGATAGTATTTTAGCTATTGATTCAACTGCGTTATTATTAATTATGGGTGATTTTAATGATTATCCCGATAATAGAAGCATTAGAAATGTATTAGCTGCGGAACCACTTAATCAAATGCCATTAATGCCAAATCAATTATATAATCTCACGTATGCATTACATGAACGTGGTGATATTGGTAGTTATAAACATGATGGTCAATGGGGTATGCTCGATCAATTTATTGTTTCTGGAAGTTGGTTGACAGCTCAAAAACGATCAGAAATACATTCAGAATCGGTTACGGTATTTGCCCCTGAATGGCTTCTGGAAGAAGCTAAACTGTTAGGACAACAACCTGCTAGAACTTATGTTGGAATGAGATTTAACGGAGGTTATAGCGATCATTTACCCATATTTTTAGATATCACACTTAGTTACAAATAATAATATATGAAAGTTCAACTTTTTATACCTTGCTATATTGATCAGTTGTATCCACAAACAGGTCAAAATACGCTTGAAATTCTTCAAAAAGTGGGTTGTGAAGTCATTTATAATCCAAATCAGACTTGCTGTGGGCAACCTGCTTTTAATAGTGGTTATTGGCCTGAAACGAAAGCGTTAGCTGAAAAGTTTTTTCGCGATTACGATGTGGATATACCGATTGTATCACCATCAGGTTCCTGTACGGGATTTATCAAACAGCACTATGCCAAACTATTTCCAAATGATAGTGAGAAATTAGCTTTATGTAACACGGTATCTAATCAATTATTTGAATTATCCGATTTTTTGTGTAATCAATTACATGTAGTTGATTTAGGTGCTATATTTCCTCATAAAGTAACCTTGCATAGATCATGTACCGCCATGAGAGAATATGGGCTTACAGATCAGCCAGAACGCTTATTGAGCCATGTGAAAGGATTAGAACTGATAGAAATGGAAGAAAGCACTACCTGTTGTGGGTTTGGTGGTACATTTGCTATTAAGCAAACTGATATTTCTACGGCTATGGTTGCCAAAAAAGTGGAGTATGCTTTAGCTACAGGAGCTGAATACATTGTTGGTACAGAAGCTTCCTGTTTAATGAACATTACTAGTTATTGTCAAAAACAGGGTTTACCAATTCGAGGAATACATTTGGCAGATATTTTGAATGCTAAATAGAAAATGACTGCAAAAATTCAAAAAACAAATGTAGCACGTCTGTTAGATAGCCATCATATTGCCTATGATTTAATACCGTATGAAGTTGATGAATCAGATTTAAGTGCGGTTCATGTGGCTACACTATTAAATGAACCGATAGAAGTGGTTTTTAAAACACTGGTTTTACGTGGTGATAAAACGGGACTATTTGTTTGTGTTATTCCTGGTGCTGATGAAGTAAACCTGAAATTAGTAGCTAAAGTGTCAGGTAATAAAAATTGTGCGTTAATTCCAATGAAAGATTTGTTGGGATTAACGGGTTATGTTCGTGGAGGCTGTTCACCATTAGGCATGAAAAAGCATTTTCCTACCTATATACACGAAACCTGTTTATTGTATGAAATTATTTATATTAGTGCAGGCGTTCGCGGTTTACAAGTGAAATTAAATCCGATGGATTTAATTTCACTAACAGAAGCCAAACTTTGTACACTTGTGTAAATATAAAAATCATAAGACTTTACAAGCATTTAAGATTATTAAAAAATCCTATTTTAATCGATTTTTAGGTGCTATTGTTGATAACTCACTCTATAAATAAGTTTTTAAATACTTATTTTTTTTGTATCTTTGCCATCTATTCGGTTGAAAAGATAATACTACTCAAATATTTAACAAAATGGCTAAACAAAAGAAATTTATTACTTGTGATGGTAATCAAGCTGCAGCACATATCTCGTATATGTTTTCTGAAGTAGCAGCAATTTATCCAATCACGCCATCATCTACGATGGCAGAATACGTTGATGAATGGGCTGCGGCAGGACGTAAAAACATTTTCGGTGAGACTGTTTTAGTTCAAGAAATGCAATCAGAGGGTGGCGCAGCAGGTGCATTGCATGGTTCATTGCAAGCAGGTGCGTTGACTACAACTTACACAGCTTCGCAAGGTTTGTTACTCATGATTCCTAATATGTACAAAATCTCAGGAGAATTATTGCCTTGCGTATTTCACGTGTCAGCACGTACATTAGCAAGTCATGCACTTTGTATTTTTGGCGATCATCAAGACGTTATGGCGTGTCGCCAAACTGGATTTGCTATGTTAGCTGAAGGTTCAGTACAAGAGGTTATGGATCTATCAGGTGTTGCTCATTTAGCAACTATCAAAAGTCGTGTTCCTTTTGTCAATTTCTTTGATGGTTTCCGTACCTCTCACGAAATTCAAAAAATTGAGATGCTTGAAAATGAAGACCTCGAAGGTCTTATCGACCAAAAGGCATTGGCAGAATTTCGTAGTCGTGCATTAACTCCTGAAAGTCCAGTAGCACGTGGTATGGCTGAAAATCCAGACCATTTTTTCCAACATCGTGAAAGTTCAAATCCTTACTACGAAGCAGTTCCTACCATTGTAGAAGAATATATGAATGAAGTATCTAAAATAACTGGTCGGAAATATGGTTTGTTCGATTATTATGGTGCCGATGATGCTGAACGCGTTATCATTGCCATGGGATCAGTGACCGAGGCAGCTCGTGAAGCTATTGATTATTTAGTAGAACAAGGTGAAAAAGTTGGTTTAGTATCGGTACACTTGTATCGCCCATTTTCAGCAAAACATTTCTTGTCTGTACTTCCTAAAACAGCTAAACGTATTGCAGTTCTTGATCGTACGAAAGAACCTGGAGCAACCGGTGAACCACTTTATTTAGATGTTAAAGACGTGCTTTACGGTCAAAATGATGCACCGCTAATAGTAGGTGGTCGTTATGGTTTAGGTTCTAAAGATACAACACCAGCTCAAATTTTAGCTGTGTATGAAAACTTAGCGTTAGCAATGCCTAAGAACCAATTTACAATAGGTATTGAAGATGATGTAACCTTTACGTCACTTCCACAAAAAGAAGAAATTGCCTTGGGTGGAGCCGGTATGTTTGAAGCTAAATTTTATGGATTAGGGGCTGATGGAACCGTTGGTGCTAACAAAAATTCTGTAAAAATTATTGGTGACAATACAACGAAACATTGTCAAGCTTATTTTTCATATGATTCCAAAAAATCAGGTGG
>Ga0172377_10007379_pt1 | contig 11308 bp, 9 predicted proteins | sample Pumphouse3metaG_FD_119749 | JGI IMG/M metagenome (GOLD analysis project Ga0172377, IMG submission 119749) | Leachate microbial communities from a municipal landfill in Southern Ontario, Canada - Pumphouse #3 metaG | ecosystem: Engineered > Solid waste > Landfill > Unclassified | place: Canada... | reverse complement strand
TTGGAATTCGGGACTTTTCATCTGGAATGTCCGTGCCATATCAGACGCTTTCGAGAAGCATATGCCGGAACTGGCCTCCAAGTTTGAAGAGGGAAAGGATGTCTACAATACGCCTGAAGAGCAGTCGTTCATAGACCGCATCTACCAGTCGTGTACCAATCTGTCCATCGACTACGGAATATTGGAGAAGGCGCAGAATGTCTATGTGCAGGTGGCCGACCTCGGTTGGTCCGACTTGGGTACATGGAGGTCTGTCTACGAGCTTTCGCCGAAAGACAGAAGCAACAATCTTACTTTGAAGTGCAAATCTCTCATCTATGAGAGCAAGAATAATGTTATTGCCTTGCCGGAAGGCAAATTGGCCGTTATTCAGGGCGTGAACAATCTTGTGATTGCCGAGGACGATAATGTGCTCCTGATCTGTCAAAGGGAGGAGGAGCCTAGAATCCGTCAGTTTGTGAATGATACGAAGGTCCAGATGGGCGAAGATTACGTGTAGCTTATATTGATTTATGGAGGAGCAAATAAATAAGGAGAGTCAGCAGTCTGCGACGGAAGGTGGAAACGAATTCTTGGAGATGGAAGAACGTATAGTGTCCGTCCTCAAGACAGTTTTCGACCCGGAGATACCGGTAAACATTTATGATCTTGGACTTGTATATAAGATAGATGTCGCCGAGGGTGGCATTGTCACTGTCGACATGACGCTTACGGCTCCTAACTGTCCGGCAGCCGATTTTATAGTCGAGGATGTCCGCATGAAATTGGATGGCATAGAGGGAGTGAAGGAGTCTCGTGTGAACATCGTTTTTGAACCCGAATGGACGAAGGAGATGATGAGCGAAGAGGCTATGCTGGAATTGGGCTTGCTGTGAAGAAAGATGGAAACGGGAAAAAGGAAAAAGGTTTATTTTGCGTCAGACGCCCACCTTGGGCTCGATGTCTTCGAAAATCCGCTTGATTCGGAGCGTAGGTTGGTGCGTTGGTTGGATTCCATAAAAAGTGATGCGGACATGCTCTTCCTTTTAGGAGATATGTTCGACTATTGGTTTGAGTATAGATATGTGGTGCCGAAGGGTTTCACCCGTTTCTTGGGTAAATTGGGAGAACTTTCGGACTTGGGAATAAAAATATATATATTTATCGGCAATCATGACATTTGGATGTTCGATTATTTGCCGAAAGAGGTGGGCGCCGTGGTGGTGCGGGAGCCAATGGAGATAGAGTTGCTTGGCAAAAAGTTTTATCTTGCCCATGGCGATGGACTTGGCGATCCGAATCTGATGTTCCGATTCCTACGGCAGTTTTTCAGAAATAAGTTTTGTCAGCGTTTGTATAAAGGCATACACCCTTGGTTTACGGTTCCTTTGGGTTACTTGTGGTCAAGGCATAGCCGGAAGTCAAAAGTGGGAAGTGAAGAGGAGTCTTATTTGGGTGAAGACCGCGAATATCTGGTGCAGTTTGCCGAAATGCACGGACGTACCAGCGATGTCGACTATTATGTGTTTGGACATCGGCATATCATGCTTGATTTGGAAATCAAGAATCGTAAGCGGGTTGTCATTTTGGGCGACTGGATAACCAATTTCTCGTATGCGAGTTTTGACGGTTCAGAGCTTCGCCTGTCTGTTTTCGAAAATTAAGTTTAACTATAAAACGTATAAATAGAGATGAAAAAGGTGTATTTATCTTTTGCCGCTTTTGCCGCTTTTGCCGCTTTGACATTTTTATCTTGTGGCCCATCCTCTAGAGGTGGTTCTGCGGGAAATGAGTATTGTGATTGTAATCAGGAAGATGGTATCTTGAGCATAGGAAAATGTAAAAAGGATGTCTTGAGCGCCAATCGGGAGGATCTGTTGAACGAGGAGTTCCAACAGGCGTTTTGGGATGCTGTCGGCGATTGTGACAAATAGTAAGCTTCCTCTATTTTTGATTTGCGATGAAATGAAAAAATAAAAAGGTGCATTTTTTGTTTTATTCATATAATCATCTATTTTTGTTATAATCTAATAAAGTGGACGTTGAAAAATAACTAGAGGAGGTTTGAAGTGACATTTTTTTTCTCTTGGGGTCTCTTCCTTGATGAGGTTGCTTGATTAATAAGATGTTATGAACTTTACCATGTTGTTCTTATTACTAATGAAAGTGTTACGAACTAAATAAATAAATAAACAAATGAGAAAGAGAAATTTTACTTATGCATCAATTCTAGCCGCAGGAATGTTGCTGTCGGCATGTGAAGCGGCAAAAGCTCCTGAATTGACAAAGATGAAGTGCGAGTTTGTTCCGGATGGGGGCGAGGCTGTCCTGTATGGTTCCAATTTGGCAAATGCGGAGGTCATCTTCCCCGGCGATTTCGCAGTTAAGGCAAACAACGGATCTAATGATTCTGTTTTGATTGTGACAGTGCCGGAAGGTTCTTCATCCGGAAAGTTGAAGGTGAAGACAAAAGGTGGAGAGGTTGAGTCTAACTTCTTCTTCCGTGACAATAGAAATACAATCATTGATTTTGACAAGCGTATAGCTACGTGGGGTGGCTACGAACCGTTTGATGAGAACGGAGACAAAATCAAAGGAATTGTAGAGTTCCAAGATAGCGTGTCTGCCTTGCCTGCTGCTCTTCCTGACGGATGTTCTGGAAATTATGGTTTCCTTTACGGAAAATATGTGAACGACTGGGTGATGACTCATACCATGTATCTCCAATATGTCGCTAATCCGGAAGAGGGCGGACGCGGAGAAAGTTCTGTTGCCAGCAATTTCCAAGACTATAATATTAATGATTTGGCTTTCAAATTTGAGGTTTATGTTCCGAAAGAGGCTGCTTACAAAGGTCCAAGAACAGAAATATTCTTCGGCCCGTTCAATGCGCCAAACAAGCACGGACGTGAATTGTCACCCATCTGCTTCTGGAAACCATATATGAATGAGTCGGGTTCTTATTATACGGATTCGTGGACTACCGTTACTATTCCGTTGTCAGAGTTCTATCATGGCATTGATAACGATACTGCCACGTCCAAATATTCTTTGGATCTGAAGAAGGCAACCAACTTGAGTTTTGTTCAGTTTGGCCCTGCTGACTCTACTGAGGTGTTCATGTGTCTGGATAATCTCAGAATCGTGCCAATTAAGTAATTGGTTTGGATGAAATTTAAAAAGGCTTCGAATGAAAATTCGAAGCCTTTTTTATTGGTACGTTTTGAAAATATGTTTTCTAGCCCATAGCTTGCCGGTTTCGGACAGGCTATTGAAATGCGCATCGTATTTTGTCGCTCTCTTTGTCGTAAGAGATGGCAATCTCTTGCCCTTCCTTTATCTCTCCGGCCAATAATATTTCGGCAACCTCGTCCTCTACATATTTCTGTATGGCGCGTTTCAGTGGCCTTGCACCGTATTGGATGTCGTAGCCCTTTTCTGCGATGTAGTTCTTCGCTTCGTCAGACAAAATCAGTTTGTATCCTAGACCTTCTATTCTGGAATAGACATCCTTCAGCTCTAAATCTATGATCTTATGAATGGATTCTTTCGTCAGCTGCCCAAACATGATGACGTCGTCAATACGATTTAGAAACTCAGGAGAGAATGTTTTGTTCAGAGCTTTCTGTATGATATTGTGCGCAAATGTCTGGTCGTTAGTCTTTGCTGTTGGTGCGAATCCGATGCCGCTTCCGAACTCCTTCAGCTGGCGGGTTCCTACGTTGGAGGTCATGATGATAATCGTGTTTTTGAAGTTTATTTTTCTTCCTAGACTATCCGTCAGCCTACCTTCGTCCAATACCTGCAGCAACAAGTTGAACACGTCTGGATGGGCTTTTTCGATTTCATCCAGAAGAATGATGGAGTATGGGTTCCTTCGAACCTTCTCCGTGAGTTGGCCACCCTCTTCGTAGCCTACATATCCAGGAGGTGCCCCGATCAGTCTGGAAACGGAGAATTTCTCCATATATTCGCTCATGTCCACACGGATTAGCGCATCAGTGGAGTCGAACATCTCTTTCGCCAACATCTTGGCGAGGTGCGTCTTTCCTACGCCGGTCGGACCTAAGAATATGAATGAACCGATAGGTCTGTTCGGATCTTTTAGCCCTATTCTGTTGCGTTGTATGGCTTTTACTATTTTGTCTACGGCTTCCTCCTGTCCGATGATTTTCTCCTTCAACACGTTTTTCATCTGGGCTAGTCTCAGACCTTCGGCTTGGGCTATCTTCTGGATAGGGACGCCGGACATCATGGAGATGACCTCCATCACCTTCTCCTCGTCCACCACCTGTCTGTCGTTCTTCAGCTCATCTTCCCATCTCATCTTCTCTATTTCCAGACTGTCCTTCAGTTCCTTCTCCTTGTCTCTGAAACTGGCGGCAAGTTCGAATTTCTGCGCCTTTATCGCATTGTTTTTCTCCGTGTTGGTCTCCTCCAGTTCCTTTTCCATCCTTACGATGGCCTCGGGAACAACAATGTTGGAGATATGGGTTCTCGAACCGGCTTCGTCTAGCGCGTCGATGGCCTTGTCCGGAAAATGGCGGTCGCTAATGTACCTGTCCGTATATTTGACGCAGGCCAGAAGCGCATCGTCCGTATAGGTCACGCTATGGTGGTCTTCATATCTGTCCTTTATGTTTTTGAGTATCTGAAGCGTCTCGTCGGGTGTTGTCGGTTCTACGATTATTTTTTGGAAGCGACGTTCCAACGCCCCGTCTTTTTCGATGCTCTGTCTGTATTCGTCCAGCGTAGTGGCTCCTACGCATTGTATTTCGCCTCTAGCAAGTGCAGGTTTCAGCATGTTGGCTGCGTCTAGAGATCCTGCGGCGCCTCCAGCCCCGATGATGGTGTGTATCTCGTCGATGAAGAGTATGATGTTCGGGTTTTTCGACAGCTCGTTGAGTATGGCCTTTATCCTTTCCTCAAACTGACCTCTGTATTTTGTTCCGGCCACGATGGCTGCCATGTCCAAAGAGATGACCCTTTTGTCGAAGAGTATTCTGGAAACCTTCTTTTGCATGATTCGGAGGGCCAAACCTTCGACGATGGCCGATTTTCCGACGCCGGGTTCTCCGATGAGTACGGGGTTGTTCTTTTTCCTTCGGCTCAATATCTGGGCGAGACGCTCTATCTCCTTGTCTCTGCCTATGATGGCGTCCAGCTTCCCCTCCTCTGCGGCTTTTGTCATGTCAGACCCGAAGTTGTCGAGCACTGGCGTCTGGTTGTCGCTTTTCTGCGTTGTGGTAGCTCCGAACGTTTGGCTTTTCTCCTTGTTGCCGTTGTTGGAGAATTGAGGTTCGTCGTATTCTTCATCGTCCTGAATGCCTGTTCCCATCCTGATGTCCTTCTTTATGATAGAAAGAAAGCTGGAGTAGTTGACGTTTTCAGATTGCAGGGCCTCTGTCGCTATGTTCACGTTGTTTTTCATGATGGCGAGCAGAAGGTGATCCGTGTCGATGACTTCGCTATGTAGGGCTCTGGCCTCCAGACATACTACTTTGAGTATCTTTTCGGTGGCTCCCGTCAATGGGATGTCCATGCCCATGGCTGTCTCGTTGTTGGTGCGAATCTGCGATTCAATCATGTTTTTGATGTTGGCGATGTCCACTTTCATGGAAAGAAGCGCGTCGATGGCCGGCCCTTCTCCGTCTCTGATGATTCCCAGTAGAAGATGTTCAGGACCTATGTAATTGTTGCCTAATCTTTCCGCCTCCTCCTTGCTGTAAGCCAATACATCCTTAACTCTTTGCGAAAAATCTGTATTCATAAATGTATCTTTCTGTTTTTGTAATTAGTATGGCCTTTGGGGAACCTTCCTAATGGGTAAGTATGGCCCGTTTCCTTGTTTCCCTTAGAACGCATATGGTGCGTACCGATTTGTTCCCCTTTGTTGGTGTTGCGTTTCCGCTTTCAAATAAATTACTAATCCCACTATGCAAATATAGCACAAATTCGAGGTCTTGCTATTTAAAATGAGTTATTCAATATTAAAAGAATCCGCATTTGTAACTTTCTAACCTATCAATAATTATACCAATGTTTTGTTATATTAAGGCACCTCTGCTTTAATGCGTTGATTCTTATCTTTTTATCTTGTATGTGTGCCTTGTTTTTGTATAATGACATTTTGTCATGAAAAAAAGATGTGACTCTTATGGGAGAGATGAAGAGAAGAGCCTGAAACGGAATAAAAAAACATATCTTTCGGAAAACCTTTTGCTTGATTCAACAAAAAATCGTATTTTAGTGCGTTTTTTGGAGGAATATTTAACAATTGATATAAATGGTTGATCAAGACAGAATTATCAAAATTGATATTAACGAGGAGATGAGGTCATCATACATTGATTATTCAATGTCTGTAATCGTATCTCGTGCACTACCGGATGTCAGAGACGGATTTAAACCCGTTCATCGTCGTGTGCTGTTTGGAATGAATGAATTGGGATTGTTTTCGAACAAGCCGACTAAGAAGTCTGCGAGAATAGTTGGAGAGGTTTTGGGAAAGTACCATCCACATGGCGATTCTTCCGTTTATTTTACAATGGTGCGTCTGGCTCAGCCATGGACATTGCGTTATCCGTTGGTCGACGGACAGGGAAACTTTGGTTCTGTCGATGGTGACGGACCTGCCGCTATGCGTTATACGGAGGCCAGACTCCGTAAGATAGCGGAGGATATTTTGATTGACCTAGACAAAGATACTGTAGATTTTCAGAATAACTTCGATGATACATTGCAGGAACCAACGGTGATGCCGACTCGTATCCCGAACCTTTTGGTGAACGGAGCTTCTGGTATCGCTGTGGGTATGGCAACTAACATGCCACCTCATAACCTTTCAGATACGGTTGATGCCATTGTGGCTTATATTGATAATAATGACATCTCAATAGACGAACTGATTAAGTATATAAAGGCTCCTGATTTTCCTACGGGTGGTTATATCTATGGCTATGCGGGAGTGAAGGCGGCTTATGAGACAGGCCGCGGTCGTGTGGTTATCCGCTCTAAAGTGGAGATTGAGACGGAGAATAACGGCAGGGAGAAGATCATTGTCCGTGAAATTCCTTATCAGGTCAATAAGTCGGAGTTGATCAAGTCTGTCGTTGCCTTGGTAGAGGAGAAGAAGGTGGAAGGCATCTCTAACATCAATGATGAGTCAGACCGTGAGGGTATGCGTATCGTGGTGGATGTGAAGAAAGAGGCCAACGCCAATGTCGTATTGAACAAACTTTTTAAATATACGGCGTTACAGTCGTCGTTCGGTGTAAATAGCATCGCTTTGGTGAAGGGTAGGCCGCAAATGCTCAACTTGAAGGATCTGATCTCCTTGTTTGTCGAACATAGGCATGATGTGGTGACCCGTCGTACGAAGTTCGAACTTCGTGAGGCTGAGAAAAGAGCCCATATATTGGAGGGCTTGATCATAGCTTGTGATAACATAGACGAGGTTGTCCGCATCATAAAGACTTCCAAAACGGTAGATGAGGCCCGTAACGGATTGATGGAGCGTTTCAACTTGTCTGACATTCAGGCTCGCGCCATCGTGGAGATGCGTTTGAGGCAGCTGACGGGTTTGGCTGTTGACGATCTTCGTGCCGAATATGCCGAGTTGATGAAGAAGATTGAATATTACAAGGAGGTGCTTGCCAGCTTCGAACTGCGTATGAAAATCATAAAGGAGGAGCTTTTGGAGGTGAAGGCCAAGTATGGCGATTCTCGTCGCTCCGAAATCGTATATGCCTCGGATGAGTTTAATCCTGAAGATTTCTATGCGGATGATGAGATGATCATCACCCTTTCCCATTTGGGGTACATTAAGCGGACTCCTCTCTCTGAGTTTAAATCGCAGAGCCGTGGTGGCGTGGGTTCTAAGGGTAGCGGTGCTAGGGATGAGGACTTTATTGAGTATATCTATCCTGCCTCTATGCACAACACGATGATGTTCTTCACGCAGAAGGGCCGTTGTTATTGGATGAAGGTGTACGATATTCCGGAAGGTTCGAAGAACACGAAGGGTCGCGCTATCCAGAATATGCTGAATATTGAGTCTGACGATTCCATCACAGCCTTCATTAAGGTGAAGACGTTGGATGATGCAGAATTCAACAAAAACCATTTCTTGATGTTCTGCACGAAGCAGGGTGTGGTGAAGAAAACCTCTTTGGAGGCTTACGCGCGTCCTCGTGCCAACGGAGTGAACGCAATCACTATCCGGGAGAATGATCAGGTTATCCAAGTCCGCCTGACAGATGGTAACAGTGAGGTGATTTTGGCCAACAGAAATGGTAGGGCTATCCGCTTTAACGAAACGAAGGTGAGGGAGATGGGCCGTACTGCCACAGGTGTCAAAGGTATGGTTCTCGATGAGGACGGCGAAGACGAAGTGGTAGGTATGATAGCTATCGCCGATTCTAAGGCGGAGACAATCATGGTGGTTTCTGAACAGGGATATGGAAAACGTTCGGACATTGAAGACTATCGTGTCACTAACCGAGGCGGTAAGGGCGTGAAGACAATCAGCATAACGGATAAAACAGGTAAGCTGGTCACCATCAAGAGTGTTACCGACGACAAGGATCTGATGATCATCAATAAATCGGGTATCACGATTCGCTTGAAGGTAGAGTCTATTCGTGTGATGGGACGCGCTACGCAAGGTGTGCGTTTGATCAACCTCGGAAAGAGAAACGATAGGATAGCTTCTGTATGTATTGTAGACTCGGAGGAAGAGGAAGAACTCCTTGCCGAAGCTCTGGAGGCCGAAAACGCTATTATGGATGCGGATGTCGTGACGGATGTTCAGAATGAAGAAACATCGGAAGAGGCTCAAAAAGATGAAAGTCAGGAATAAAATGAATTCAAAAATAATAACAGTAGAAAAATGAAAAAAATTGCGATTTCTTTGGTGTTGTTAGCTATGGCAGCATCCGGATTTGCCCAAAAGAGAAACGTCAGCAAAGCCGAAAATGCATTGTATGATCCAGTGGACTTGGTAGGCGCAAAGGCTAGCATTGAAGCTGCCATGAAGGATCCTTCTACCGAAAAGTGGGAAAAAACCTATTTCGTGGCAGGTAATGTTTATTACAAATATTACGAAGAAGAGGAAAAGAAGAGGCTGATGAATCAATCATCCAACCAGGCTGTCAAGAATGAATACTTGGTGAATGCCATTGACGCTTATGCTAAGGCTGCTGAATATGGACTTCTTCCCGACGAAAAAGGAAAGGTTAAACCTAAGTACCAGAAGGAGATAAAGAAGAATTTGGAAACTTATGGCAAATATCTCATTAATGAAGGCCTTAATAATTATAACATGAATGATTATAAGACGGCTGCTCTTTTGTGGGGAAAATATCTGGAGCTTCCTTCTTATCCTATTATGAAGGATGCCGGACTGGAGAAGGATACTCTTTATAATGAGATTAAGTATTATACAATAAACGCTGCCAGTCGTGTCCCTGAGATGAAGTCTTTGACTATCAAATATATGGAAGAGTTGAAGGATGCAGGCTATAAGGCAGAGGAGATGTATGAGTGGCTGGCAGGTGAGTATAAGGATAAGGATGAGGCTAAATATGTGGCTACGCTACAGAATGGTTTGAAGAAATATCCAAAGAGCTCGTTCTTAATGGGTAGTTTGATTAATTACTACATCTCTTCAAAAAAGGTGGATGAGGCTATCGCATATTTGGACAATGCCATCAAAAATGAACCTAAGAACGCACAATACTATGCTGTAAAAGGTAACTTGTTGTTGCAGGCTAAGAAGGATTATGCGGGTGCTGTCTCTTCTTATAACCAGGCTTTGCAGATGGACAATAGCAACTATCTTGCTCAGACAGGTTTGGGTCTTGTTTATGTTACCAAGGCAGAGGAAATCAATGATAATGCTAGCTCTATCAGAGATAACAAAAAATATCAGGCGGAGCGTAAACGTGCTAATGCAGAGTTCCAGAAGGCTATCCCTTATTTGGAGAACGCAAGATCTATGAATCCTAAGGATATAGATAATTTGCGTGTGTTGCGTGCTGCTTACCTTCGTACAGACAAAGGTGCGGAATATGAAAATATTGACTCGGAAATCAAGGCTTTAGAGAATTAATGGCTCTTGATAAAATGAGATAAGGAGAAAGACTTCCATGGTTCTTGCCGTGGAAGTCTTTCTCGTTTTTGAATTATATTATAATTATCATTTCATGAAATATAAAATTCTCTTTGCCCCATTGCAGGGTTGTACGGACTATTGTTATAGAAATGCGTTTGAACAGGTGTTCGGATCTGTTGATTCTTATTATACTCCATTCATACGTATTGAAAGAAAGGAAATAAGGACTCGTGACATTGTAGGCATAAAACCGGAAAATAATCACGTCCCGAATCTCGTGCCTCAGATTTTGGCCGATACGAAGGCTGACTTCCATCAGTTGATGTCTGTCGTCTCTGAAAATGGATACAAGAAGGTGGATGTCAATCTTGGTTGTCCCTTCCCTCTGATAGCCCACAAGCAGAAAGGTGCCGGTATGTTGCCTTGCCCGGATAAGGTGGAGGAGATGCTCTCTTCTGTTGCCGATTATCCCGACGTCTCTTTTTCTGTGAAGATGCGTTTGGGTATGGATTCGCAGGAGGAGTGCCTGGCCCTATTGCCTATATTCGAGAAGTTGGGCGTCTCCCAGATTGCGATGCATGCCCGTTTGGGGACGCAGCAGTATAAGGGCGATGTGGATATGGATGCGTTTGCCCGTTTCTATGATGCGTGCAGCTTGCCTTTGGTCTATAATGGCGATGTGCGGAGTGTGGAAGATATAGAGCGCATAACTTCCCGTTTCCCTAAATTGGCGGGTGTGATGGTAGGACGTGGCTTGTTGGCTCATCCTGAACTGGCCATGGAGTATGCTAAAGATGTCTGTCTCTCGGAGACGGAACGTCTTGACCGCTATCGCCAGCTCCACGACTTGGTCTACGGTGCTTACCGTGAACGACTGAAGGGTGGTGATGTGCAGGTTGTCTCGAAGATGAAGGATTTCTGGGAGTATTTCTATCCTGAAATGGACAGGAAGAGAAGAAAGGCGATAAAAAAGGCTACCTCTGTTGAAAAGTATGAGGATGCGGTCTCTTTTTAATGCGTTAAATTTTCTTGTTTGTGACTTTTTTCCATATATTTGATTACTTGTTTTTCTCCTATCTTTTGGAGGAAAGCAACGAAAGTGGAACGTAGAATGTTCTATTGATAATGTTGAATAAATTTAAAAGGAGTATCAAAATGAAACGTAGAATCATTACGCTTGCATTGGTGGGCATGGTCACCTTTTCTTCATTTGCG
>Ga0172377_10007378_pt1 | contig 11310 bp, 9 predicted proteins | sample Pumphouse3metaG_FD_119749 | JGI IMG/M metagenome (GOLD analysis project Ga0172377, IMG submission 119749) | Leachate microbial communities from a municipal landfill in Southern Ontario, Canada - Pumphouse #3 metaG | ecosystem: Engineered > Solid waste > Landfill > Unclassified | place: Canada... | reverse complement strand
TGTTCGGCTATTCGACCATTCTCCGATCTGCCACTCAAGGAAGAGGAACTTTTTCCATGGAATTCGACCACTACGCGCAGAAACAGCGTTAATCTATGAAAACCATGAAAAATACAGATGCAAACTCTTGCGCAACAGCGGTTTCCGTGCCTACTATATACATATGAAGAGGTGTGAATATAAGGCTATTGGAGGACATGTAAACACGTTTACTGTCAAGAAAATTGGAAATACTGAATGAGGAGTACAACATGGCTAGAACTTACAACTTGCAGGACATTTTCGCGAGGAATTTGAAAGAACGGAGAAGGAAGCTTGCTTTGACACAGGCCCAACTTGCTGAAAAAATCGGGGTCTCTACTTCCTTTGTCACCGAGATTGAAACTTCCAGAAAGGCACCTTCTTTTGCAACCATTGAAAAAATCAGTGCAGCACTGGATGTCCCCTGCTGGACCTTTTTCTGCGAGGATGGCGACAAACTGCCCAATGATGTAACCGTCATGGACCAGTTCGCTTACAAGCTCAAACAGGATATCAGTCACCTTATTGACGTCAATGTGAGCTTGGCGAAATAACGTAGAATCTCACCTCACACTATCATGGTATTGTCAGCAGGTTTGTCTTTTTGTGAGCAAATCTGCTTTTTTTTATTGTCTGGATTCCACAGTGAACCGTGTTTTTTTCTGAATCTTTTCGCTTCATATACGCTCGTTTTGCACAGGTTTCCAAGACCATGCAAAAAAGAATTCTTTTGACATATGAGATTAAGAGGCTTACCATTGCTCATATGCGTTTTAGGACACTAGGGAACACCCTGGTGATCAAAGGAGGAATTATGAGCGTTGTCAGCACAGACCTGAGGAATGTCGCAATCATTGGCCACAACGATACCGGGAAAACCACGTTGCTAGAGCAGTTGTTGTTCTACTCCAATGTGATTTCCCGTCCTGAATCGGTTGCCAGCGGAAGGACTACCAGCGACTTCACTGAAGAAGAAATCGCGCACAAGATTTCCATTCACACCTCCCTTGCTTCCACAAACTGGGAAGGCAAGACCTTAAATTTTCTCGATACTCCGGGAACCGCCGGTTTTATCGGAGAAACCATCTGTGGATTCCGTTCTTGTGAATCAGCACTGATGGTTGTAGACGCACGTGATGGAGCACAGATAGAGACCATCAAACTCTGGCGTCATCTAGATGAAAGAAACAAACCACGAGCAGTTTTCATCAATAAAATGGACCGCGACCGTGCAGATTATACAGCAGTCATTGAAAACCTTAGAGAAACCTTCCCTAACGCCACCTTCGTACCGGTTGCCATCCCCTTGGGATCAGGTAAGGAATTCAAAGGTGTCGTCAATCTTATTGAAAACAAAGAATACATCTTCTCAGAAGGGGGAAAAGAGACCGTTGAAGAAATTTCTCCAGACCAAGTCGACTATGTGGAACAATTCAGGGAAGCCCTCATCGAGAATGCCGCAGAAGGAGCAGATGACCTCATCGAGAAATTCTTTGATGCAGGAACCCTGGAAAGCGACGATATACGACGCGGCCTTCGTGAAGGAATGGATCAGAACAGAGTGGTACCGGTTTTCTGTGGTGCTGCTGAGAAAGGATCCGGTATCGTGAGCTTGTTGACCTTCATCAGGTACAATTTCCCTAGACCCTTGGGAAAAATGGAGTGGATCGTCGATGAAAACGGCAATATCAGCGATTATCCCATCAAGGAAGAAGGAGCTGTAAGTGCTGTCGTATTCAAAACCACACTGGATCAGTTCAGTGGCAAGCTGAGCTTCATCAAAGTGGTGACTGGGACGCTGAAAGGCGATACAGAACTTTACAACCCCTCCATCGGCAAAAAGGAAAGACCGGGAAAAATCTACCGTATGGTCGGGAAAAAACTCATTGAGACCGATGCTCTGAGTGCTGGTGATATCGGTGTCATAGCAAAAAGCAACATAGCATTGACCAACTCCACCCTATTGGAAGGGCCTGAACAGAAGGTTAAATTCAAGAAAGTAGCATTCCCCCAACCTATTTATGCCCTCGCCATTGCTGCGGATGACAAGAAGGGTGAGGTAAAGATGAATGAGGCTCTCCATAAGGTTACCGAAGAGGATTTGACATTCAGAATCCGTTATAACGAAGAAACCAAGGAGAGTGTTGTAGCTGGTATGGGAGAACTTCATATCAACATGATCCTCGACAAGATTCGGGACAAGCAGAAAGTCATCATTCATACCAAGTTACCACGGGTTGCTTACCGTGAGACCATCACCAAAAAAAGTGGGCTTGCTGAATATTCCCATAAGAAACAGAGTGGTGGACATGGCCAATATGCACGTGTAATGATTGAAATCGCTCCAATCGAGCGAGGACAATACTACGCTTTCACCAATGCAATTAAGGGAGGATCGGTCAGCAAAGGGTATATACCCGGTATTGAAAAAGGTCTTCATGAACAAATGGAAGAAGGTTTCTTGGCTGGCTATCCGATGGTCGATATCGGAATAACCCTCATCGATGGAAAGGAACACCCTGTAGATTCCAGTGAAATGGCATTCAAATTGGCGGCAAAAGGCGCAATGAAGGCGGCTTTGGAAAAAGCAGGGACCGTACTACTTGAACCAATCATGAAACTTAGTGTATATGTAGAGAACGATTATCTTGGAGATATCCTTTCAGACCTATCTGGCAAACGTGGCAGAGTCCTTGGTCAGGAAGATATCGGCCATTTGCAGTTGGTCAAAGCATTGGTTCCGCAGGCAGAATTATTGAATTACGCCATTGATCTAAAATCAATGACCAGTGGAACGGGTAGCTTTGAAATGGAATTTGATCACTATGAACCGTTGAGTGGAAAACTTGCGGATGAAGTGGTGAAGACCTACAAGGAAACCTTGAAAGAAGAGGTTGAGTAGGTTGATAGATCAATCAGAAATGTTATTTTTATTTTCTGATTGCTTGAGAGTGCATTTGTAATTTGAATTTGGAAGGGAGTTTGCGGCGGCAAGCTCCCTTCCCTCTTTTCAGATCTTTTCCACCCAAATTTCATTGATGGGATTCTTCTGCGCGAGTCCTTTCTGCTCAAACTTGGTGGTAGGTCTCCAAGTTCTTGGGGGAGCGAACCCCTGGTAAGGGTTACTCAAATCTGAAACCTGAGAAAATACATCCAACATCTGGTAGGCATATTCCTCCCAATCGGTGACACAGTAGATATACCCACCCTTCTTCAGCTTTCTCGTTAAAATCTCAGCAAACGGCAACTGAATGAGCCGACGTTTCTGTTGTTTTTTCTTAGGCCACGGATCGGGGAAAAATATATGAAAACCGGCAATCGAACCATCTGGGATCATGGAATTGAGAACCTGGACAGCATCGAACCGCATAAGCCGTACATTCTTCAGATCTTCTTTTCCCACTCTATCCAACAGCTTTGAAAACCCTGAAAGAAACACCTCGATTCCCAAATAATTGTACTCGTCTCGATCCTTGGCAATTCTTTCTGTAGACGTTCCCATACCAAACCCAATCTCAATCACAACGGGTTTGTCGTTTCCAAATACATCTGTGAAATTGAGCTTTTTTTCCTGAAAAGGCAGTCCAAATACCCCATAATATTTTCTGATAGCTTCAATTTGAAAGGTCCTAAGATACGAGGACCGCAAGACATAGCTCTTTATCTCCCTGAACGTTCCATCTTTGCGGGATTCAACCCATTGAAGTTCGGGAATATCAGTAAAAATCGTATCCTGGTTCTCTTGCATCACCACTCCTATAAAAGCCGTTGCAACTTTTCCATCAGGAACAAGGCCTTGTCCTTTAAGGAAACCGCATCGGTCTTCATAAACATAACATTCATTCTTCTCGTATCGATCCAGATACTTTTCCCACTCAATTTAATCAGAGACATCACTTTTTCGACATTAAGATTCGCCACCTTGCCGAATTCCAAGGAAACGACTCCTTTTCTATCGGTAAGATGAATGATGGAAAGCTTGCGGCAGATGATCTTGATCTCTGCAATATACAACAAATTGGCCACTTCCTCTGGAGGAGGTCCAAAGCGGTCATCCAGCTCACTGGAGAGTTGTTGCAATTGGGACTCATCTGCAATGGAGGAAATCTTTCGGTAAATATCGAACTTGACCGAAGGAGCCTTGATATACGTATCGGGTATGAAACCAGTATAGTCGAGTTCAAGGAAGACCTCTTTCTCTCGCTCCACCTCACCAGTTTTTTGTAGGTCTGCGATGGCTTCATCCAAAATTCTTATATACATGTCCAGACCGACGGAGGCAAGTTGACCGCTCTGCTCCCTACCCAGCAGATTACCAGTACCACGAATCTCCATATCCTTCATGGCCACCTTGAACCCTGAACCCAATTCAGTATGTTCACTGATGATTTTCAGGCGCTTTACTGCAATTTCACTCAAAGCGCTTCCCTGGGGATAAAACAGATACGCATACGCCTGGCGGTCGTTCCTTCCTACTCGTCCTCGCAGCTGATAGAGCTGACTCAAGCCATACAGGTCGGCTCTATCGATGATGATCGTATTTACATTGGGGATATCGATGCCATTCTCAATGATCGTGGTCGAGACAAGAACCTGGATTCCTTCGTGTACGAACCTCCGCATGGTATCTTCCAGTACCTTGCTGTCCATCTGTCCATGAGCACTTTCAATGACGAGGTCCGGAAGCTGGGTGGAGAGTTGTCTCACCACTTCATCAAGACTCTCAATCCTGTTGTGCAGGAAGAACACCTGACCTCCTCGATTCACCTCATCCCTGATTGCCTTGACGATGATGTATTCATCATACTCATCAATTTTTGTTTCAATTGGCATTCTGGCGATAGGAGGAGTGGTGAGCAGAGACATGTCACGAATCTTGAGCAGGGACATATAAAGCGTTCTGGGTATGGGAGTTGCACTGAGAGAGAGCGAATCTACACTGTTTCTCATGGTTTTGATCCGTTCCTTGTCCTTGACTCCGAACCGCTGTTCTTCATCAACCACCAACAGTCCGAGATCACGATAAAGCAAATCCTTCTGCAAAATCCTATGGGTCCCGAACAGAATATCCACCTTGCCCTCAGCGACAGCAAGCAAGGTTTGTTTTTGTTCTTTCTTGGGCACAATTCGAGACAAGTGGGCGCAACGCACAGGAAACGATCCTACCCGTTTGATGAAGTTGTCGTAATGCTGTTCTGCCAGAATGGTTGTCGGAGCCAAAAAAGCTACCTGTTTCCCACCCATAACCGCTTTGAACGCTGCTCTGAAGGCAATTTCGGTTTTGCCATATCCAACATCGCCACAAACCAATCGGTCCATGACCATTGGTTTTTCCATATCCTCTTTGATGTCCTCGATGCAGGTCAGCTGATCGGCGGTTTCATCAAAGGGAAACGAAGCTTCAAACTGCAACTGCCAATCGGTATCCTTGGGGAAGGCAAAGCCTATGCTGTTCTTTCGTTTCGCATACAAGGAAATGAGATGTTTAGCCAAATCCTCGGCATTTTTCCGCGCCTTGGCTTTTTTATTTTCCCACCCTTGTCCTCCCAATTTATCTTTCCTGGGAGCTCCTTGTTCACTGCCTATATAGCGTTGGACTAGATTTGCCTGTTCTATCGGGACATAGAGCATTTCGCCATCGGCATATGCAATCTTTATGTAGTCGCGTTCACGATCGAAACTCGAGACCCTATCGATTTTAACGAACTGCCCCACCCCATAATTCACATGAACGACATAGTCGCCTTCATTGAGGTCGACAAAGGAATCAAGGGGCGAAGACTGGGTATGCTGCAGAGTTTTGACCACCTGCCGCCTTCTTCCAAAGATTTCATGTTCACATAGTGCTACCACTTTTTGGGAAGGTATGGAAAACCCTTCGGAAATCTCGTGATTTTCCCATTGCAGAAATTCAAAAGCTGAAAGCATCTGCATCAGACGTTGCTTCTGCAAAAGGTTTTCGGTGAAAACCGTTACCTGATATCCATTCTTCTGCAGTACCTGCAACTCTTCCTTGAGCAAGGTGAAGTTTCCAAAATATGAGCGAGGACCATCAATATCAAAGCGAAATGAACCTTCTTTCTGCCCTGCAATATCGAGAAGGGTAAGGCTCCTTTTGCATTTTTCCTGGAACGAGGGGAAGTCAAACAAGATCTCATCAGGTCTTTTAACGTCCCGATGTATCAGAAAAGCTTCGCGATACAAGGCCTTAGCTTCCAGTTGCAGACTATGATAACTGGTGGCAAGCCTTTGGTCTCCAATGAAACAAAAAAAATCATTATCCTGAAAATACGATTCTATCGAAGACGAGAGAAGCGATTCGTTGGTTGCATCAAGCAGGGAAATGGAAAACTTGTTGATACGTTCGGTGGTCTCTTGCGTGATGGGATTGTATTTGCTGATCTTGCCAACGGTATCCCAGTCGGCATAAATACGATAAGGAAAATCACTCTCATAAGGGAAAATATCCAAAACCTCTCCTCGAACGGTAAATTCCCCTGGCATGGAGGTCGCTACCGTATTGAGATACCCGGCTTTGGACAACTCTTCACTGAGTGATGTTGAATCGAATGAGGAACCTACCTTAATGGTGAGTTCAGAATCGTTGAGAGCCTGAGGAGAAACCATTTGACTCACAAAAGGCCTGAGATGCGTGATGATGAGGCCTTGAGGACAATCCTTGATGGCGTTGAGTCGTTCCAACTGGGAATACTCTATGTTATCGCCGGTAAACTGGGAATAAAGCTTTCTTCCATGGCTAGGAAGATAGAGTGTCTTCACTTCTTGATTTGACAAAGGAGTCTGCATCACCGATTTCGCATCGACCTGAAAACCGCTGTCTTTCAATAATTGCAAGGCACTGTCCTCGGTCGGACAAATCACCCAGATTCTGTTTTTTCTTCCACGAGTGAGCATACGTAAAAAAACAGCCAAAGGATACCCTTCTATCCCATTGACAAAGAGGGGAAAGGCACCTGAAGCATACGCCTTGTACGCAGGACTGCTTTTGATATACGATTGCACTGATGTGGCGATAGTCATTTCCATAAGCGCCATTACCCTATCACGAGCAAGAAGGTTATGCAATAGAATGAAATTGCAACTTGAAAGAGAAAAACTGGATACCCTTGCATCTGCGGTGAAGAACGCAGGGCTCTATGCTAAAGAACAGCAGGCAAATATCCATCGAAGTTACAAAAATGATGGTTCGGTCATTACGGAAACCGACCTTGCCATTTCCAAGAGAATACTCTCCCTTATCAGCGAGTTGTTTCCTGAAGCCAACATCATCAGCGAAGAAACGCTCACTGCTTACCGCTCGGACGCACCGTATACATTCGTACTCGATCCCATCGACGGGACGGATGTCTACTCACAAGGGCTCCCCTCTTGGGCAGTTGCATTAGGAGTGCTGGACAACAACCGCAAGCCGGTAGGAGCCTATATTTGTGCACCCCGCTGGGGAATTGGAACAGACGGTCTTTTTCTACGCCTCGATCCAGGCGGGAACCTAATGGTCAATGATGCATTGTTTGAAGCCAAGGGTGATAAAGACCATCCCCATCAGATAACCATGGGATCAAGTGGCCAAAGATTGATGGATCTCTCGAATTTCGAAGGAAAGATACGAATTTTCGGCAGCAGCATCATACACATGCTCAGTCCCGTCATCTATGACCACTTCCAGGGATGCATCAACCAGAGTTGTTACATTTGGGATATTGTTGCAAGTCATGCAGTTCTGTTGCATGCAGGGATGGACATCCAGTATGTAGACGGGAAAAGCTTTGTCTATGATGATGCTTTGGTCCTGGAGAGAAAACCCTTCCCCCTTTCCTTCTATGCCGGGACACCTCGGTGCATAGAAGAAATGAAGAGACAGATTCCTGCTAAATAGCATCCTCTGTAATTTTTCCTTGTTCATACCAAGAACGAGCCAGATAGATGAATGGAGTATCGCAGATCGCTACTATCCACTTCAGGACAAAGGTGCTGACAATGATTTGCACGAGTACTGAAGTTGGATAGACGCCCCAAAAAGCAATGAAGGTGAACAGCAGGGTGTCGATGAGCTGGCTTACAAACGTACTGAGGTTGTTTCTCAGCCAGAGAGTGTTGCGTCCAGGTTTTTTGGCCTTCCAAAAGGCGAAAGCCCACACATCATGGAAATTGCTGATTACATAGGCGATCATGGAGCCTATGGCAATCCTGGGCATGAGCCCGAAGATGGTGGATAAGGAACCTTGGGCGATATCTGAAGAGGAAGGTTCGAACAACAATGCCGCCTGCATGAGGATGGTCATTGACAAGAGCGCGAAAAAGCCGATTTTTACAGCTTTTGCAGAGGCTTTTTTTCCATAAAACTCATTGAGAATGTCGGTTGCAAGGAATCCTGTGGCATAGACGATGTTTCCCAACGTAGCTTCGATGCCAAACAAGGAGATGTTTTTCGTCACTTGGATGTTCGCTATGATGATGCTGATGGGAACCCATATATACAGACCTAGTTTACCCCAATAGCGAAACGATAACATGATGGCGGCAAAATCCAGTAGCAACAAAACAATCCACAGCAATTCATTCATGATTCTTTTTCCTTACCATATCCACACTCAATGATTTCCAAAGGAAACATATCGAGGGCATATTCTTTGATTACAGATTCGAGAAACGGCTTCCTTACAGTTGCAACCACCTCAACAGAAGGAATCTGTAAAGCCCTTCTGAAGGAAGCATCCAACCCATCTCCATCAAGTTCAAACCGGCCTATTTCATCAAACACGACCAACTTGGCTTGGGAAAGATTCTGCATGATCTGGTAATTCATCCAGGCAAAGACCGAATCATCCACAAAAAATCGTTTATAGGTTCGCGCATCAGGCAAGGGATTGATGTCCATTACCACGCGTTCTTCCTTACTGGTGAGATCTTTCAGTCTATAGCAGGTTTTTTCAGGATTGGCAAGAGATAAAACGCCACATAGCTCGGAAGGCTCCAAAAAACGTTTTTCAAGATAAGCCATCAGTGTCGTGGTCTTGCCCCCATTCCTTTCTGCGGTGATGAGCGTTATTTTATTTGGCACTCAGAAAACTCTGCAATACATCAAAGGCCTTCATGGAGTGTTCCCGCTTGATGACGAATGTCAATTCATTCATCGTAGAAACAATCTCAATGACGTTGATCTGTTCCCAGGCCAGTCTGCGCACTGCTTCATAGACGATTCCTGGAGTCTGAAGAAAATCCCCTGTAAAAACCAAGGACAGGGCTACAAGATCATCCATCTTGTTAAGGACTTCTTCATCCTTCGCCAACTCGTTTACCAAATTACGGTATTTTTCGCTGACAGCAAGGGAGACTTCATGACTTCCCAGCGTGATGTTGAGGAAATCACCCTTTTCTGTCGAAATCTGATCGTATAAGGCACCCAGTTTACTGATGAAACTATCGCGTCTGACAAGATTCACATCAAAAATATTGGTCTTCATGACGATGCCGTATTCGACATTACCATGAACTTCCTTCATTGCACGTCCTTTCAGCTCTTCTCCGTAACGCCGAAGGGCCATCACGATGGCTGAGCTCTTCACTTCCTTGCCATACGCCTTTTGGACTTCCAGTTGGATTGCATCAGCATAGTTGCTGAACGAGAGGATACCGTTGATCAACATCTCATGAATGAAAGGGGACTTGTCTACTATACGCTTTACACAGCTGCTTACCGAATCTGCCATGGGTATCACTCCTTATATTGTGTTATTATTATCACAATAATCGAATTATTACAACATATTTGCTACAAATCCGCTTTAAATTTTACAATCTGTACCGATGAGATAAATACACTCATTTCACTACATATAGCGGATTGGCTCTCGTTAATTTGCATGAATTCGTAAAAATAAACACTAGTCATGTTGTTTGTAGGATAAAACAGTAGTATACTTCCATAAAAAGGAGAGACTGCCATGCGATGCCCACATTGCGGAGAAATGGATGACAAGGTATTGGAATCGCGGCAGAATGCCAGCGGTTCTTCCATCAGAAGAAGACGAGAGTGCAACAGTTGCGGTTACAGATTCACCAGCTATGAGCGGATCGAGGACAAACCGTTGATGGTAATCAAACGAGACGGGCGAAGAGAGCCGTTCGATCTGAACAAGCTGGGAAGAGGCATTCGGTCATGTACTGAAAAGCTGAAAGTAAGTGAAAGCACCATTGAACAATTGCTTCAGAGCATTGAAGACTCCATTATGCTCAAAGTCGGTTCAAAACGAGAAATTGCTTCTTCTGATATTGGAGACGAAGCGCTTAAGCAACTCAAACAAGTCGATCTGGTTGCCTATGTACGGTTTGCTGCTGTCTACAAAGCGTTCAATGACCTTGGTCAGTTCATTGGAGAAATCCAGCAACTGGGAGAAGAACTGAGTTAACGTGCATCAAACCACTTACCGGTCAGAGAATGTTCTATCGAGTCATTCAAATGTTCGGGTTTGAGTATTTCATTTGCACAATCAAGACAAAACGTATCGCTCATCCCAGCTACATAGTCATAAATCAATCGATCAAGAGATCCGTCATGTTTTTCATAGCTTTCTTTCATATCCTCGAGGTGATGAAAAAAGCCCATGGAAAGCATGTTCTTTTCACTGGCATACCCTTTCTCATCGAAACCATAGGTGGACATCAACATCTTGAGATAGTCGATGATCAATCGAAGAAGCCGGGTGAAATAGCGCTCATACCCTTCAAGCATGGGACTCTTGTATATGTATTCGTAGTTGAAGGCTATCATGGCTTGGATTGCAGGATAGATGTCGTCGCTGAAGCCAATTCCCCTTTCAGCATTTGAATGATCAATGACATCGTTCACCAGGGTATCGATGATCTTGGCATTGGTTGTTCCCAATTTTTCTTGAACGATACCGGGAAGCTGGGTTTTCTTTACGATGTTCAGACGTGAAGCATCTTCAAAATCACGCCCTATATAGGCGATGGCATCACTGAATCGGACAACTGCTGCTTCATAGCTTGAAGGTATGAGATGTTTCCTTGAGGTAATGGAATCCAAATCCTTGATTGCAAAGGTAGGTCGAAGGTTTTGCACCAGAGACTCACCATTGTGACATACTATTCCATCACGTACAGCATAGGTCAAATTCAATCCCTTACCATGCTCACAAAGAAAATCGACCACCCGAAGGCTGTTGACTTCATGTTCAAAAGGAGGAAATCCATCCTCCTGCATGAACGAAGAAAGGATTTTTTCTCCTGTATGACCAAAAGGAGTAT
>Ga0172377_10007374_pt1 | contig 11313 bp, 17 predicted proteins | sample Pumphouse3metaG_FD_119749 | JGI IMG/M metagenome (GOLD analysis project Ga0172377, IMG submission 119749) | Leachate microbial communities from a municipal landfill in Southern Ontario, Canada - Pumphouse #3 metaG | ecosystem: Engineered > Solid waste > Landfill > Unclassified | place: Canada... | reverse complement strand
TCCACTTATTTCTACTCCCCACGCAGAACCTTTCTCGATATGAACTTCTACTTTGGGATCGTAAAAAACACCTTGCCCGTCATACGGCCATGCAAATACTTCAACATCGCCATGTTCTTTTTTGATTTTTTCAAGTTCTGTTATCATTTCGCTTATTTTCATGCGGGCGATACCTTTGCTTTAAAATTTTCGATTTAAGCGCTGTTAATTAAGCGCCTGATATATCCGTATAGGCCAAGGCTCAAAAACAAAGCCTATGCACCAAAACAATAACTCAATCCATGAATGATGCCTATTTAACAATCAAGACTTCCCCAAGCCATCTTTGATGCGAAATCAATATCATACCCTGATTCAACTAAAGTTCTTTCAATCCCAATGCTTTTAGCCATCTCTTTGTGTAGGCTCCAAACAGCTTCTGGCGTAGAATACTGAGGCCATACAGACATAGCCTTTTCTTCAACCCAAATCCTCCAATTTTGATCGTTGTTTTTGATACCGGATGCCTTAAAACCGTCATAATCAAATTCATACTCAAGGCAACTATGGGTGCAACACCCAAAGTGATTGTGGAAACTGTCTGTATAATAATCTCTCGGGCAAACATATTCAAAAGTTTGTCCACATACCATACATTCGCATGTTATTGAAAAACACCCTGTGCCGTCCATGTCCCATTTAATTTTGTGCATAACCAACCCCTTTGTTTTTGGATAATTAAAATCAGTTTCAAAATGATTCCTGGTGAAACGATGTCGTCTCGTGTGAAAACTTTATTCTGTCGTCCCGATATGTCGGGCCTGGGCATTCAACCGGCTTCCCCGGCTTGCCGTGAAAGTATGCTTTACCGTAACACTTACTTGTTCGCCTGCATCGAGCAGGGCAATAGTTTTTAAAACCCAAGGGCAAGCTGTGGCATGGGTATTCACAATTTTTGCCGTCTTTATAGATCTCCCCAAATTTGGGGAGATTGTTTTTATCTGTTCTGTTTTCTACAACGATAGCTATCACCCTCAAAAGATATCGAAAAGCCACCATTCTCCTGTAGTCGGTCAACTGTTCGCGCGTCAAGGTATCCATCTGCAACTGGGTCTTTAGAGTTTGATATCAATATCGTAGGCTTCATTTCATTGTAACGACCGTCAATGACCTGATAAAGCAAAATCCTCTCGTCGTTTGTGCCGCCCTGGACTCCTATTTCATCAATGACAAGAAAATCAACATGTATGAATTCTTTTATCATGTCCTGTATAGATTCGTTTGTCCCGTAGGCCTTCCTAATTTCCTGAATCAAGTTCCACGCAGTTATATACCGGCCGGAATGACCACCACGAATCACACTGTCGATAACAATACATGCGATCATGGTTTTGCCTGTGCCGCATGCACCGGACAAGAAGCCAGACGTTCCTTTGTCAAATCGTTCATCGAAGGTCTCGATATATTTTGAAACGATCCTAACAGTCTTTTTGGCAAGTGCCATATTTTTGGGGTCAGAATGGTATTCACAATCGATATCATCAAGTTTCTTCCCTGCATATCTTTTTGGTATTCCAGACCGCAAAAAATCCAGTTCCATTTTCTCTGTCCGCTGTCTTTCTTTCCTTTCGGCAGCGTCTAATTCTTCTTTTTCTTTTTTACACAAAGGACAATCGAATGGCCCAATTATTCTGTCTAAAAAGCCTGTTTTAAAAAAAAGATTGTATTCACCGTGTTTTTTACAAAAACCTTTTTCGTTAAGCTTTTTTTCTTCTTCAATCGCTTTCGCTTTTTTTTCTTCAGAAGCTTTTGCAATGTGAGGATGTTTTTTTTCAAGCTCTGCTTGCTTTTTCATTAAAAGATCGATAACGTCTTCAGTCTCCCCATTCTGGGAAGTTGTTCGGGATGACTGGATCTCTATTGTCTTCTCCTGTGTAGTTTCTTCCATTAGCTTGTCCTTTGCTTTGAATTATTTCATCATTCCAACACTCGCCGTTGAGGTAAGTGTATGGGTTTTTCCTGAACTGTGAATCCGGTGTTGAAGAAATATAGCCAAGCAAAGTTTCGAAAATCTTCTCCTTGTCAGCCTGTTTTAATTTCTTCCATTTCCGCTCACATTTTTTCTTATCTTTCTTTTTCGAATACAGATTCCAAAATTCTTCAAAGCGATCATTTTCCCCATTGGGGGGTAGGGGGGTAGTTATTTCTTTTTGGTTAAAGGTATTTCCTATTGGTTCGTGGCCGTATTTGGTCTGGTCGCTGGTCTGGTCGCTGGTCTGGTCGCTGGTCTGGTCGCTGGTCTGGTCCGCCATGTGGTCGCTGGTCTGGTCCGCCATGTGGTCGCATTTGGACCACATGAATAGGTTGTTGTAATGATTGACTTTTGCGTTGCATCTTGGTGGTGTTTTAGGCTCCCATGTGACAAGCCCTTTATTTTTCAACTCTGACAACGCTCGTTTTGTTGAAGTGACACCAATCCCCGCCCCTTCTGATATTGTTGCTATTGACGGGAAACAATAACCGGTTTTTCGATTTTGGTAATTCATTAAGCACACCATAACAGCTTTTGCGTTGCTTGAGACGTCAGCCTCAACGATGGTCGCTATTGTCCTGTAGAAATCTATAAGCATTAGATTATCTTATTTTTTTTAGGTGATTATAAACCGTCACAAGAGATAAATTTAAAGCCTTAGAAATCTCAACCCCGGTCGCATCAGTGTTTTTAATCCAATATTTTTTTACACGGGCTTTGTTCATCTCTCTAACAGCCCGCATACCCTTTGTTTTGTCTTTTTTTACATCTATCATAACATCATCCATTATTTAAATACGATAACTAATTATCTACCCTATCCCAAAAAAAACACCCATGCCAATAGTCGGCATGGGCGTTGAGTTAAGAGAGATTATGCATCAATACCTTTATTTTGCTCGAACCAAGTCAACCCAAGAGCCAGCGCAGCCCACGCATGTTTTGATATTCCATATAACGGCCCGGGCTTATTTTTAGTCCCGATTTGAGGAGTTTTCCCGCCACCTGTTGCGGGGAAACGATCTAAGATAGCCTGCCTGATATTTGCATCTTTCGCCCTCATATTATTGCATAGAGTAAGCTTTACGTCGCGGCGATAAATCAATTCATGCGGACCATAGAATCTCTCTATAAACCGACCTACCCAAAGGCATGTCTCGAAAATATCCCTTCCAACAGGCATACCATAGCTACTGATCCATTCTATAACTATCCTATTTGTCGAATAATCCTCAAAACATATTGATTCAAGCAAATCTTCATTATCATATTCCGGGTAAGATTCAAGGACCGTCGTGCCATCGAAAACTACAACACCTGAGGAAACCGGCCCAGGGTCGATGCAAAGTATTTTTGTAATTTGTTGTGACATTTGCTAACTCCATGGAAATATAAGCCTGCATTAAAAAAACTCTTGTTATGCTTTTACATGCTCGACTGTGATTCTGTATTCGACGCCGGTGCCATCAGCTCGGCTTATTTCAACCGGCTTACCAAAATTGACAACATGCTGTGCCACCGCAACAAGTGCTTCAATAGTCACGTCTTCTTTTCCTGCGGCCCATGTTCGCCCGTCTTTGAGAATTTTTCCGGCAAAGATTGCCCCTGTCAGTGGACTACATCCAACATGCAAAATTTTCATAACAATTAGCTCCAGCGGACCAGAATAAGCGCGTTGTTTCAGCCATGGTCCGTGGCTGGCCGCTGATTTTTAACGTGTAAAAAAACTCTTGTGCCAAATTAAAAACGCTGTTATATTACGCATTGTTTTCCATATCGTTATCCTCCAAGCGCCGGGCCTGGCCAATTCGCCCGGCGCTTCTTTTTTTAGAGCTTATCATACCTGGCTTTGAATTGATTGCACAGATAGCCCAAAAACTCGCGGAGTTCGTGCTTATCTTTGAACTTGCGCCAATACCTCTCGTTCCACATAGTCACAACGCCTTTACTGTGTTCTTCCCTGTGACAGGTTTGGCAATTCGGAAGCGTATGGTAATCGTCCGGCTTCGATCCCATATTCCCAGACAGCAACCGCTGGTGAGCTGCCTGGCATGGCCCTGCTCCGCACACAACGCACGGCTGAGTCCGGATCCAGGCAAGGTACTTTTCGTCTCTTATTGGCTTTGTTTTCTGAATCATTTGCCATCCTTCATTTCATAAAAATAATTTGAATTGTCTTCGTTCGGGAGCGGGATATATACTTGCAGTTCAACCGATGCCCACCGCCGGCAATCTTCCATGTAAGCTTCAAATTCTGTCGTCTTTAACTTCGTTGTTGATTGAACGAACGACCTGCCGTCTTTTTCATAAGACAAGAACTGTTCGGCAAGTATCTGGTGAATCTCGTCTCTGGTGTATCCGGTATGATCTGATATCAATTTGCAGACAACAGACCAATAATACTTATTTTGCTGTATTGACCGGATATGCCTTTCCTTTTCCGGCATCTTCCAGATATACCGTCCGTCTCCTGACAAGTTTGCGAAGCAGCTCTTAACTGATTTCCAAAGAGCTGCTTTGTCTACTATCTGCCCTGATTTTATGTCAAATCTTAGATTCATTGTTTTTTAATTGTGTTTAACCCAACCCGCTCTTTTTTAAAAACCGGATCGGCAGGCGCGTTCTGCGGCATTTTTTCAGGAGGTCCGCCCAGGTGTTGGGGAGCCTGGTTCATGTCATTTGTTTGGTGTATATTTTAGGCACTCCGAAAATATATCATTCTCGAAATTTTCTATCTCTATTTGGATATTATCGTCTGCGTAGCGCCTCGGCGTTGCGTATGCAGTTTTCACAATATGCACATAGAGATTTCCATGCTTTTGTGAAACTTCCATCAATTTTGACATTGGGAACCCTCGTTGCCTCATGCTCATGATTTTGCCAGCCGTCTTTGACAGGTCTGTGCAAAATGATATCTTTTTTGAGTCTGTATCTGCCATTGCTGACCCGGATATCATAGCCGCTACGATCCCTGCTGATATTGCTTTTTTTATGTTCATTTGTATATCTCCTTGTTGGGTGAATTCTTATACATTGTCATCTGTTTTTACTCCATGAATTTCACGTTATGTTACTCAACAACCTCATGCTCAGTTATTAATTCTGAAGCATGTTCTTCCAGCTCATGTTTTTGCATACCATCAAAATACGCATTGCCTTTGAACCTGCTATCAATAACAAAATCTTGTGCCATGGCTTCATCAAGGAACACGTGTTCTACCTGGTCGCCGCCATATCCATCTTTTTCATAAGTTATATATACGTTCATCTTTTCTCTCCTGAGATAACATAACAATACGCTCAAGCTTGACACGGCAACAGCGCGGCCGCTTAGCTTGGCGTTATGCTTCAAGTTCATAATACTCCCATTTATTCAAAAAGGTGTTAAAGCAATCAACTCTCAGCCCGTTAAGGTTGCTGATTGTTCCATTATGGGGCAGGTGTTCCCCGTGGATGTAAAATGAGACTGAATCTCCGCACCATACATCATCACCATCCAGAGTTTTGAATAGCGGTTCGTGTAAATATTGCGAGAGAGGCTGTGCGTTATAAAGTAGCTTCAAATCCTCTATTTTGAGTTTTCCTTTTTCCATAAGATCCTCCTTGTGAATTGGTTATCATAACCAGTCAGCCAAGCGGACTGCAAACAGCGCCGCCCGCTTACTTCAATCGTTATCCTGCAAGCATCATCAGCGCGTAATGGCTGCACCCTTCGCTTGCATCAACCAATCCTCTACGCGAAAATCCACGGCTCATTACCATTGCCTGCTGTCTGCTAAATTTAGACTTCAGGCAATGTTCAAACGCCTTAAAAAAGTGTTCAGCATTCGCTTTCATTTTATTTTTCCTCCTTGCGCTGTGCCGGTTAGCTCAAACGTTAGCTTTACTCAGTCTCCCACGGTCTATCATCCTTGCTCTGGCAGATGTAGAAATCAAATTCGCAGTCTGTTCCTTCCGGAGGAACCAATTTATAACCAGGCTTGCATCGTGAAAAATCGTTCCCACACGGTACAAGGTCATGAATATCGCACCCGCATTCAGCGTCATTTTGTAGGCCGTCAAAACCGTTCTCATAGAGATAGTTTTTTACTATCTTCAAACAATCCATTTTCTGTACTCCCTCTGCCTTAACCGTAGGTTTCGCTGAATCAATCATGAAATCCCTAAAAGTCAATTCAATTTCTGACCTTAATTTCATAACTGCATCTTCGTTAAAACTTTCCATAATAAAATTCCTTTCGTTTACCGTTGGCGTATGTTGGTATCCCTGTCATGGCCCGTATTTCATCAACAAAGCCTGCCGGTGCCCCGTTCGTGCTACTGATATGTATCAAATGAATCTCCCGGCATCGGGAGAGGTCACAGGCCCCCAGAAACGCCTTAACGTTTTCGATTTCAAAGTGGCTCTTGATAATCCGGTTACGGAGCGATCCAGGGACAAGCCCAGACGCTATATTTTCATCCAGGATCGACTTTTGGTAATTGGCCTCTATGGCAATAATATCCACAGTTTTAAAAATGAACTTGCAATAAAAAGTGTCTGTAATGTAGACCAGCTTACCGCCATGGTCGCTTTGAATCAAAAAACCTACGTTCGGAACATCATGCTCCAATGGGAAAGGCAGAATTGTCAGTGTATTTATTCTGAATTGCTTGAGTTCCACTATCTTGTGCGCCCTGTGTGATTCGTGAACACCTAAGTGCTTAAAAACACCATCTGTGGCGTAACAATTAACTCCTGCCGTTATAGCTTTTGGGACTCCTTGACAATGATCAAAATGGAGATGAGAAGACAAAATTCCGTCCAGTGCCGTGACTTTGTAATCAATGGCTTTTTGCGCCTGCCGGAATGGCACACCAAAGTCAATAGCGATAGTTGTGAACCCGTCAGTGCAGGTATTAAAGTTGCCTGTGCTGCCTGAAAAATATGATTTGAACTCAATCATTTTTTAGTCCGTACTCTCATTGTTAAAGCCTTTTTTATGGGCCAACCAGCTCGAATTCTGCTTTCTAATGTCCCATGGTTTATCCCTGTTTTTCTGGCCCACTCTGATATCGTGAGGTGTTGCCCATTGAAAAGATACCGCTTAACATTCCGCTTATTATTCGCCTGCTCAAGCCTTCCGGCAAACTTGCAATTTGATGGGTTGTAACCTGAATTGTTATCTATACGCTCAATAGAAAGGCCTGTTTTATAACCGCTTGATATTGCCCAAGTTTTAAAAACTTCAAAATCACTCCACTCCTGACAAACTTCAATACCTCTTCCTCCATAATTTTTAAAACTTGAATTTGTTTTATTTCTGCATCTATTAAGCATAGATGCCCACGCTATATAGAGTTTTGTTCTGCTACAACCATGAGTCTTTTTAGATTTTCCAGATAATACTCTAAGGCAACCACAGCTTTTTGTATGGCCAGATTTTAAATATCCTATACGAACAGTAACAGTGTTCCCGCAGTCGCATTTACACAAACAACGTCGCCTTTGATCATATTTATCAACTTCATATAACACGGTTAATCTTCCGTATCTTTGCCCTGGCTTAATCTTTAGTTTGTTATGCATCATAGCCTCCTTTAGGCTCCTTACTGTATGTGTGCGCGAGGTCCGGGTAAGGGAACCGGTTTTCGGGTGGCCTCCCTATCGCGCACGTTTAGAATTATAAATAATTAAAAATCCGGCCCATCATGCATCTGTTCTTCCGCGTCGGCACGTTCCTGGGCCAGTACTTCGGATTTCTCAGCTTCGGTCATACCGTCCGGCCCGGGCCCCCCCTTTGGGGCCTGGTCCCCGGGCGTGATGTCGATGTACTCCTTTGCGTTTGTATATATTTCTTCCTGTGCCATGGCGTCGTGCCCCTTGAAGTCTGCTGTATCAGAGCTTAGTGCGCTGGTCATTTCAATTGAAAGCGGGCCGTATTTGCTTATAAGACTTTTGAGTATTGTCTTTTTTGCCATTGCATCAAAGTCAGACTTCCATGGACCGGTGTTGAATGTTTTTGAAAATTTCTTTCCATGGGCCGTGACCTGCTCTTTGGTCCAGAAAATAGCTTTTTCAAAGCCGTTTATCAGCTCCATGTATGCGAAGTATCCGACGACTTTTTCGGACTTTGGTATTCCTGTTACTTCCATGGTACCACGGATTTTATCAACAATGATTTCTTCTCCATCATACACGGCGTCGGCGTTCAGGTGTTTGTACTGACCAGTTCGGATTGCCAGTTGAATGAACCCTTTGTATCCCATGATAAATTGAGGCTTATTCCCGTATGGTATGATATACGCGAAACCAAGGTTGTTGTTTATGGGCAGGTCCAGGGCTGGGGCCTTGATTGCCTCTTTAATGATCATATTAATATCGCAGTTTTGCAGGGAAGTGTTATCCCCGATCAAATCAAGCAGAGAAGTGGTGAACACCCCAGCCTTTTCACCTATGCGCTGCTTAATCATTGCCTGCATTCCGGCACCGGTAATCGTTTTGCGTATTGCTGGTAAATTGTTGCTCATGTTTTTTTACTCCAATAGTTTATTAACAAAAGGTTATCATAGACCGTAGTGTGCCCACTATGGGCGGCTACATCTTAGCATTTATTTATGTCTGCGTTTAATCGTGCTTGCTGTTATCGTCGCGGTTTATTTTCGGGTATACCCCATCCACCCGGCCTGGCTTTATTAATTTGGGAGCCAACCCCTCAGAAAACTTTCGCATCCTGTACACACTGACCTGATTTTTAACCATTAAAACTTAGGTCACATTAAAAGGCTTTTTGGCACGTAACGGTTCGTTTCACCAGAATCCCGAACGCTTCAGTATCTGGTCGCCCGGTCACAGGCTCGCAAGCACGATTAAGATAGCATATCGTTATCTTAAAATCAGTCAGCGGAACAACTGATTTTAAGATAATATTTTTACCTACATCGTTGTGGTCTTTTTACCTACATCGTTGTGGTCTTTTTACCTACATCGTTGTGGTCTTTTTACCTACATCGTTGTGGTCTTTTATGGTAAGTTTCTCATCTTCTGACACATAAAGCCCTATGACCTGCGATGCCGTATCAGCCAGCTCGTTTACAGATTCAGCCCCGTCGATGAATATCGGGGCACTGAACTGAAAGTACTCAGACATGGTATTAATGATATCGATCCCTGTATTGACCCTCGCGGCTGTATTTAAAGCTCTGTCGAACGGCACGACAAGATTACCGCTCGCATCCGGTCCAAGTATCTCGCAGCACTCTGCCAGACCACCATTGATTTGCTCTGAAAACATCTTGAACCTGGCTAATTTGAACCGAGAGTTGATCGAAGATTCAAGCATCTCAACTTTGCGAACAATAAACCTGTCGGTAAGGAAGAGTTCTTTTTCAAGGGCTTCGTATTCTGCGGCCAGAGCCTTTTCCTGACGCTCAAGATCAACAATCCTGGCCCGGGCCTTTTCTGACGCATCGTAATCAGCCTTTGCTTTTGCCAGGAGAGAAAGCTTATCCCTTGTTTCCTGTATTTTCTCTGAAATGTCGCGTTCTCTGATGCCTGACCCGTTCTTGATTGCAGCGATTTCGCTTTCCAACCCGGCCTTTTTCTGCTCAAGTGATAGTGTGTCAGCTTTTGCAGATCCTATCCCGTCAAGTTCCTTGCGTTTAGCATCAAGCTTTTCATCAATAGAGTCTATATCTTTGGAGATAGACTCTATTTTAGCAGTTGCGACTGCTATGTCCTCTAACCTGGCATCTATGCCTACTTTAAGCTGCTTTCCTTCCTGGTTTATTTTCTCCAGGCGCTGGGCCTTGGCTTTGTTAAACGCTTTTGTAGCGCATTCGACCTGATCCGGTGGCAGCTCTTGTCCGCAGGTGGGGCAGGTGCTATTGTTGGTGGTTTTTTTTGCATTTTCGTCATGCCAGCAGGCGCGGACCTTTTCGATAGATTCAAGGGCGATGGTGTTACGCTTTTCGTCCCTGGCAATGCCGTCTCTTAATGATGCTATCTCGTTCACTTTCAACCGGCGTTCAGATTCAAGCGAATCAATGTCATCCAGGATTGGCTTTTTGCCTTCACGGTTGAGCGTATCAATCCTGGCCTGCTCTTTCTGTATTGCTGCAATGACTTCGTTGAGCTCAATCCTCTTTGCTGATATGGCTTCGTTATTACGTTCCCGGGCAAGCCTGTCTTGAAGATCAGTCAAGTTTTTATCAAGCAAGTCTTTTTCTTTCTGATCAGGGGCCTGTGCGTCTTTAACCATCTCCTGGTTCTCTGCTATACGGGCAGGGATCTCTTTCAATTTTTCGTTGATTTTTTTCTGCTGGGCCTTTACTTTTGCTCTATTATCATCCACAGACACGCCGTCAAGGATTGATGCAAGCGGGGATAACTCTACGTCAGACTCAATCACAGCCTGGTCTGATACATCCCCGCACATTTCAATCAGCATGTTTCTCCTGGCTTGCCAGTGCAGGTTTGCGAACTCAAATGGGCTTGTCACAAGCTTGAATGCGTTAATATCTATCAACGCACAAATATGCGTATCATATTCTTTCTTTTTGACCGGCACCCCGTCAATAAAATGTTCTGTTGTGTGGCCTTCCATCTGGTCTGTCGCAGACCCACGCTTACGGGTCCATTTTTCCTTATACAGCTTCGCCAGCGTGACGGACTTCCCGTCAACATCAAGCACAGCTTCAACCTCTGTTTCAATGTTGTGGATCTCATTGCCATGTGAATCAACCGGCTTGATCTGGAAGTCTGCCCGATCGTTTGAGTCTTTCCCAAAAAGCAGGTAAAAGAAAGCGTCCTGAATGGTTGTTTTGCCGGAAGCGTTCTTCCCAAAAACGCATATACTCTGGCCATTCGGCTCAAGGGTGAAGTCTTTGACGCCCTTGAAATTCTTAATCCTGAGTTTCTTTATTGTTACTGTTTTCATCTTTCCTCCTTTGTTTGGGTATTGAATCCGTTATCATAAAGCTCTATTGTCTCCCTGCGCTCGCCGGTCCGTGGGTCTTTGTAAATCCTCCTGGCCCGAAATATCCCCCGACCAAACACAAGATCGTATTTACAACGCGTCAATGCGTTTCGCTTGTGATCGCGCTTGTATGTTTTTTCAAGTATCGCGTGGTGCCAAAATGAATCTACCTGTCCTGGTTCTGTATTCGGAACGTTTTTTTTGTTCTGTATGCGGAACAAGCTATGCATCATTTCAACTCCCGGTGAATGCAATAGCCTACAACGATACCTGAAATTAGGAACGCTATTGCTCCGAAAAAATTAGGTATCATTGTTGCCGATTCAGAGAACGCGAATATCAGGC
>Ga0172377_10007372_pt1 | contig 11314 bp, 14 predicted proteins | sample Pumphouse3metaG_FD_119749 | JGI IMG/M metagenome (GOLD analysis project Ga0172377, IMG submission 119749) | Leachate microbial communities from a municipal landfill in Southern Ontario, Canada - Pumphouse #3 metaG | ecosystem: Engineered > Solid waste > Landfill > Unclassified | place: Canada... | reverse complement strand
TCGCGGCGTCAACTTCGCGCAACGTGTCGGTATTATCGCAGGAGCGATTTTTGTAGCTATCTCGTCTCTAATCATCTTTAATACTATCCGCATGGCCATCTTTAATCGTAAAGAAGAAATTCAGATGATGAAATTGATTGGCGCCAACCAATCATTTATCAGGGGGCCATTTATTATTGAGTCGATGATTTACGGCTTTATTGCGGCTATTGTTACGACAGTTTTGTGTATTTTTGGGTTAAGCCGTGTATCTGAAATATTAGCTAGTTATCAGATTTCAATCCAACCGACCGTAACCTTGCTGACGCATTATTGGTTCGTTGTACTATTGTCAATGATTGGCCTTGGTGCTGCGATAGGGGTCATCTCTTCGTTATTTGCGACACATCGTTATTTAAAGCTTTGAAGCTTAAGTTTTTTCTTGTGCAATCATCATTCTTATGGTAATATAAGGGTTATATGAAACTGCGTTCCACCACACCAGCTTCGATTTCTTTCCCGGGCAAAATAGTACTCGTATCATTAGCTTTATTTATGGCAGTGGTCGTACCGGTCCAGATTATGACACACACGGCTTCGGCCGATGAATACGATGACAAGATTAATGCTCTTCAAAGTGAAGTAAAACAATATCAAGCCGAAAGTGACAGACTTAGTAAAGAGGCTGATACCTTACAGAATGAATTGGCTAAGTTGAGTAGTGAAAAAGCTGCCATTCAGACGCAAATCGATTTGAGTCAGGCTCAATACGACAAGCTGGTTGCTGATATCACTGCGACTGAGAAAAAAATTGCTGATAATCAAGATGCTTTAGGTACAACAATTGCTAACATGTATGTTGATGACGACGTTACGCCGATAGAGATGATAGCCAGTAGTGGTAATATTAGCGAATTTTTGGACAAGCAAGAATACCGTGCCTCGGTCCGTAAAGAGCTGACAGCAACAATCACGAAGATTAAAGAATTAAAAAAGACTTTGAGCGAGAAAAAAGTGTCTGTAGAGGATGTTCTGAATAAGCAGAAAGCTCAGCGAAATAGCTTAGCCGCAAACCAAGCGCAACAACAATCTCTTTTGGATCAAACGAAAAATCAAGAAGCTGCCTATCAGAGTTTGATTAGTTCGAATAAGCAAAAAATGGAGGAGGCTGTCGCTGCGCAAAAAGCCTATCGTGCTTCACTTAACAATGGTGGGTACGGAGCCCAGTCTGTTGTAACACCATCTGGAGCCTTTAGCTATACTAACTGGAGTGGCAACCAAGGCTGCAGCGGAGGATACCCTTATTGTGGTGGATTGGATGCATATATCGATCCTTGGCAATTATACAATCAAGAATGTGTTAGCTGGGCTGCTTGGAGGATTTACTCTGGATATGGGAAAGCTGTTAGTGGTTTCCACGGCCAGGGTATGGCTTATGAATGGCCTACTAGCGCGCAATCATTTAGTGGCGCTTATCAAGTAAGCAGCCCACAACCTGGTGACGCCGTAGTCCTTCCTGCGACGCCTAGGTTTGCTCCAGTTGGCCATCTTATGGTTGTTGAGTCTGTTAATTCTAGTGAATACCCAGTTCATGTTAGTCAATACAATATGTATGGCAGTGGTGAGTATAGCACTATGGACATAAAAAACAGCGGAGTGATATTCATGCGTTTTCGGGATAGATAAAATTACAATTTTTAGCATAACTTTTATAGCGCAATCATCAAAGATTGCGCTATAATTATATATAGTAAAAATCTATTTCGAGTAGGGGATGAAATGACCGAAGAGCAAACAAAATCAGAATATATAGATAGTCACGTGCCAAAAAAGCATCGTAGAGCGGCATCTGCGGCCAAAAAAAATAAAGTAACGAAAAAGCTTCCGTTAACACTAGCTATTTTGTTGATGATGTTGACAACTTTGCTGGGCTTTACGGCTGGAATGTACAAATCGCATATCGAAGCGTTTGTTAGCCCGATTTTTGGCGGTAAGCAGTATTCGGCAGATATCGACCTGAGCTCGGTGGAAGAGACTTACGCTGCTTTCGCGAGCAAATTTGACGGTACGCTCGACAAGACTAAGCTAATCGAGGGTGCTAATCGCGGTTTGGTTGAGGCGGCTGGCGATGATTATACGATTTATATGACCGCCAAAGAATCTAAAGAATTTAACGATAGCCTCACTGGTAATATCGGTGGTGGAATTGGTGCTGAAATCGGTCTAAAAAATGGTCAGCCAACAGTCCTAAGGACTTTGAAGGACAATCCGGCTATAAAGGCCGGCTTGATGGCTAATGATGCTATCGTGAAAGTTAATGATCAATCTTCGATTGGTTGGACGGTTGAAAAGACAGTGAAGCAGATTAAGGGCGAAGCTGGTACGACGGTCAAGATTGCGGTGCTGCGTGGTAGCGAGCTCAAAGAATTCACGATTACTCGAGCAATTATAAATAACCCAAGCGTTGATAGCAGTGTGGCCGACGGTGTCGGAATCATGACAATTAGTCGATTTGATAGTGAAACCGGTACGTTGGCACGTGCGGCGGCAACCGAATTCAAAAAACAAGGTGTAAAAGCAGTGATTTTAGATCTAAGAGGTAACGGCGGCGGTTACGTCGACGCTGGTCGCGATGTGGCTAGTCTATGGCTTGATAATAAAGTGATTGTAACCGAGCGAACGGGCGCTGTGATCCGTGAAACAGTCAAATCGGGTAGCGATGCGATATTAGCTGGGTTACCAACGGCGGTGTTGGTAAATGGCAGCAGCGCGAGCGCGAGCGAGATCGTTTCGGGCGCTTTGCAAGATTATAAAGTAGCTAAATTGGTTGGAGAGAAGACTTTTGGTAAAGGCAGTGTTCAGCAGCTTGTATCACTGGCCGACGACACACAGTTAAAGGTTACAATCGCGCGCTGGTATACGCCAAATGGTAAAAATATCAACAAAGAAGGTATTACCCCCAACAAGGTGATATCGATTAGTCAATCGGATGTCGACAAGGGTAATGATCCGCAACTTGAAGCGGCAAAGGGTATATTAAATCAATAATGCTTGTGCTTTAGGGTATTGGTGTAGTAATATGGAGGTAATATGGATGTAAATAAAAAGATTTTACTCGTAGAAGATGACACGGCTTTATCAAACGTTTACAAGTCGCGCCTAGAGATGGAAGGTTTTGAGACTCAAACAGTTAACAATGGCGAAGACGCTTTGTCGGCGGCGATGAAATTTAAGCCTGATTTGATATTACTTGACGCTATGATGCCTAAGATTAGCGGTTTTGATGTTTTAGACATCCTTAGAAATACACCAGAGACGGCTAACGTTCGAATCATCATGTTAACAGCTTTGAGCCAACCGAAGGACAAGGAGCGGGCTGAGGCGCTAGGCGTTGATGACTATTTGGTTAAATCTCAAGTGGTTATCGGTGATGTTGTCGAGCGCGTGCGTTATCATTTGGGTTTAAATACTCATAACGAGTAAATATTCTAGCACGATATGAAATAAAATAACCTCTCATTGTCTCGAGGGGTTATTTTATAGTTTAGTATTCGTTTTATTGTACGACAACTTGTGTTCGTGGTACGGTTTTACCGGTAAAATGACCTTTACGGACTTTGTTGAAGCTTACAACGCCGTCAACTGCAGCGTGAATAGTAAAATCACGACTTATAAAGGTGCCTGGACCGGCGATCTTTGACGAACCAGTTTGGCGAACTAGAACTTCACCTGTGCGGACTTTTTGGCCGCCAAAACGTTTAACGCCTAGCCTTTGGCCGGCATTATTATGGATGTTTTTAGCTGAGCCGCCTGCTTTAACATGTGACATGGATAACTCCTTGAACTTTTATATGAAAATCTAACTAACTATATCAAAGATAGGGACGGGAGTCAAGTTTTTGGAGTGGGCTGATCAAATTTTGTGTAAGACCAAGATTTCGCGAGCAACGACTTGACCTTCTCGGTAGTATAACAGATCGTTTTGTGAAACATTTATAAATTCATGTGGTCGATAACCTAATCGAGCGATGGTTGCAATCAGGGGTAGGCGGGTAAAGCTCCCATCGGCACTCCTCCAAGCTGGAACGGCGATACAAATCGGCGTGTTTGATGTAATCTGTGGTGCTAAATTTTTTAAAAATTCGGTTATGATATGGTTGCAGTTTTTTACCACTTCGGCTAATTTGGCGGCCGATGGTGGGGCACTAAAGGGCTGTCCTAGGTAAGTTTCACCAGCAATAGCACCTATAGGGCGATTCCAGCGGTGCTTTGTAGCATCACCGACTTGGAGCACGTACTTAAAATCCTTATGTTGAACTTTTGACAACCATTGTAGATTTTCGCGGCTATAAGCAATCATTTTTTCTGATAAATCTGTGCCGTAAACTGGAAGCCCTACCAATAGCGCTTCTTGCAAGACAACTCCAGTTCCACAAAAAGGGTCGAGAAGATAGGTTTGGCTATTTGGCGTATAGGTTGCTAGATTGATCATAATTTGAGCTAGTTTTGGCGGTAGCATTCCGACGTAAGCGTCACGTTTTGGTCTGCTTTGGTCACGATTGGCGTAGGCGGTGATGTTTTGCGCCCCAGTACTTTCGGCGATTATAATATTACCACGGTCGGATTTGACGACTATGAGCTCGATTTTATTAGACGAGAGGCCTAGTTTGTTGTGGTGACTGATGGCAGTACTTAGGGCTGGTTCAAGATTAGGTACAAGACGAAGGCTGACGTTGTACTTTTTGAGTTTTTGCTTCAAGATAATGCCAGTTTTTTGAACTTCACGCGAATCTATCTTGAGGTTGTAAACGCTGATACCGAGTGTGATTTTACCGTCGTGGGCTGACCATTCATTGATGTAGTGATGAACTATAGCTTGGCTAGCTTGGTGCCAGCTACAATTTGGCAAGTTTGTGATTATTTTGCCGGCTTTTAATATGCCACCAAGATGTTGGATTTCGAAATCGGCGCTATCGACAGTAGCTGCATGCCTACAGATAGGGGTAATCGAACTACCGCCAAAGACTCGCTCCAGTTCCGCTAGGCCGATTGCAGGCTGTCGCCCTAAGATTGCAATATACATAAGTCTATTATACGTGGTTGGTAGCGTTTTGGGATGGTATAATTGAATAAGTTATGTCATTTCGATTTTGGGCAACTTTAATAACGCTTACTTTGCTATCGGTAGTGGTTTATTTTGGTTGGCCACATATCGAAAAAGCCTGGGTACTGATGGGTAATGTCAATCCTTGGATTTTTGTGTTAATTTTACCATTTCAAGTGCTGAGCTATTATACGATTAGCGGGACAGTTTTTTCGTATTTGCGTCAAAAAGGTGACTTGAAAGACATTAATCATTGGCAGATGACGAGAATAGCCCTAGAATCGAATTTCGTTGACCATATCGTGCCAGTACCGGCGGCGGCTGGTTTTTCATATCTTAGTTGGCGGCTGCACCACTTAGGTGTGCGTACTAGTCGATCCACTATGGCGCAGTTGATTAGGTATTTGTTGATTTTTGTGTCGTTCGTATTGTTGGTTTTGTTGTCGGTTGTAATTTTGTTTTTTGATCACAAAGTAAACAAGGCTATGGCTTTAATGAGCTTGTTCTTTGTGATTGCTGCGATTGTGGTGATTGCCGGCTTGGTGTATGTCGTAAAGAGTAGGGAGCGGCTAACTGCTCTTGCTGATTGGTTTACCAAAATAGCAAATAAATTGATTTATTTCATCACTTTTGGACGAAAGCGCGATAGCCTTAAGAATGATAAAGCCCGTGGATTCTTGTATGAAATTCATCAAGATTATGTTGAGATAAAAAATGACAAAAAATTACTAGCTAGGCCGTTAATGTGGGCTTTTGTGACTAATATTCTTGATGTATCGTTGTTTTTTATAGCTTTTTTGTCATTGGGTTATTTTATAAATCCAGCGGCACTATTTATCGCATTTGGTTTGGCGTCGGCTGTAACTATATTTGCAGCTACGCCTGGGGGTACCGGTGTTTACGAGACTATCATGATTACTTTTTTAGTGTCTTTCGGGGTGCCGGCTGAGATTGCGATTGCTGGGACTTTGCTTGCTAGGGCTATATTGATAGTATTTACGATCTTTTTTGGTTATATTTTATATCAATTAACGATAAACAAATATGGAAAAGTCTCTTAACCCCATTTTTAGCGTTAGTGATTTTATTGCTATCTTTAATCAAACCTTAGAATACGCTTATCCTATGGTTGAGATTGAGGGCGAAGTGGCTTCCTTTAAGGTCAATCAATCGAAATTCGTATTTTTTGACATAAAAGACGCTTCGGGCAGCATAAACTGTTTTATGACGGTTTGGCAAATGCGAGTTCCGATTGAGGATGGCATGAAGGTGGTTGTGTCGGCTACGCCTAAGCTTACGCAATGGGGTAAATTTAGCTTGACCGTAAAAAACATTCGGCCAAGTGGTGAGGGTTCCTTAAAAAAGAGCTATGAGTTACTAAAAGCAAAACTCGAGAAAGAAGGTTTATTCGCACCAGAACGTAAGCGTCACTTGCCGCAATTTCCAGGACGTGTTGCTGTGATTAGCAGCACACAAGCGGCCGGCTATGCTGATTTTATAAAGATCTTGAACGATAGGTGGGGCGGGGTAAGGGTTGACGTGGCGCACGTGCAAGTCCAGGGGGCTGGCTCAGCCGATCAGATAATTCGCGCCGTCGATTATTTTAACCAGCAGGAGGTTCTTCCGGAGGTGCTTGTCATTATCAGAGGAGGTGGTAGTGCTGACGATTTGTCGACCTTTAATGACGAACCGTTGGTTCGAGCGATTGCAGGTAGTCGAATACCAACATTGTTGGGAGTGGGGCATGAAATTGACGAGAGTTTATCGGATTTGGCGGCAGATGTGAGTGCGGCGACTCCAAGCAATGCAGCTCAAATCTTAGTGCCAGACAAAAAAGAGATAACCAAGCTGGTAAATGGACAAATTAGCTCATTATTGCCGCGAATATTACAAATGATTGAGCAACAACGACAGTCGGTCTGTGAATGTTTGTCGGGCGCGTTTTTTACGATCGAACGGGCATTGTCCGAAGCGGAATGGAAGCTGGAATCGTTAAAGAACACTTTTAGACAGCTCGATCCGGAAGTGATTTTGACGCGAGGCTATGCTATCGTTAGGGGTGCAACTGAAGTTGGTCGGGTGATCGAAGTTGAGACCAAAAAGTTAATAATCAAAGCGGAGGTAAAAAATGTCACAAAAAAATAAATCAATTCAAGAAAAAATGACTGAGTTAACGGATATAGTTTCATGGTTTAATGGCGATAGCTTTGTGCTGGAGTCGGCGACTGATAAATTTAAAGAAGCTGAAAAAAAGGCTCAAGAAATTGAAGATGATTTGTCTAAACTAAAAAACGAGATAAACGTCGTTAAGCAGCGATTTGATGGTGCGAATTAAATGCCGATAGTTTGGTTAGTCGTTGTATTTTTTACATTGACTTTTGGAATTGTTGTTTTTCGCGGAGCGCCATATGTGCCAAGCCGTAGGCGTTATATAAAACAGGCTTTTACTGAGCTTTATGATCTGAGTGATAGCGATATCTTGGTTGATGTTGGCAGTGGTGATGGAGTGGTACTACGTGAAGCGGCGAAGTTGGGTGCTAAGGCGATTGGTTATGAAATAAATCCGGTTTTGGTGCTGATTTCGAAGTTGTTATCTCAACATAACGACCTGGTCAAGACCCAGATGGCGGATTTTTGGTTGTCTCAACTTCCAGACGATACAACGGTGGTATACGTTTTTGCGGTGTCACGTGATATTGAAAAAATCGCGATTTGGTTGCAGCGTGAAGCTAATAGGCTCGGTCGAAAAATTTCGGTTATTACTTATGGTAGTGGCTTTGGCAAATTGATGTCGACAAAAAATGTTGGGGCATACAAACTGTACTATTTTCAATCTTTACAGTCAGACAAAGCACAAGTATAATGGCGCTATGATAAGGCAAAAAAATACATACGAAGACGGTTCGGAAAAAGTTTGGATGATTACTACGATTTGTTTGACGATCGTTTTTGTTGGGGTTTCAGCTTTGGCTGTCTGGCTTTACATGAATTATTCTGATCAGAAAAATAATGTCGACGATAAAATAAGCGCGGCGGTTGCTATCGCGAAACAAAGTCAGGCGGAAGTCGATGAGACTAAGTTTGCCCAGCGTGAAAAAGAACCCAATCGTCAGTTTGTTGGCCCAGATGATTATGGCCGATTGACGTTTAGTTATCCAAAAACTTGGAGCGCTTTTATTAACAAGGATGTTTCAAGTGGCGGTACTTACGAAGCTTATCTTAACCCAGTAACTGTTCCGCCGATCAGTGCTATTCAACAGTTTTCGCTACGTGTGACTATCGAGGAAAAGGCCTATGATAAGGTGTTGGCAACTTACGATCAGTTAGTCAAAAAAGGTGATTTAAAATCAAGTAGTGTGTCGGTTGACGGCAATAGTGGTACTCGACTCGACGGCGCTTTCTCAAAGGACATTCGTGGCTCAGCGGTCATCTATAAGATTCGCGATAAAACCTTAACTATTCGCACTGACGCTGATACTTTCAAAGCTGATTTCAATTTGTTGATTGCAACTATAAAATACAATCAATAGATCTACTTTTCATCTTTTGCGTGCTACAATAAATATATTGTATGGGCGTAGTAAACGGGGATTATGAACGATTATTGGATGAGCCATTTGAGGATGGTCTGTTATCGCTTGTAGCGGCTGCTCACGAACTAAAATCTCCCTTGGCTTTGATAAGACAACTGTCGTTAATGCTTGATGAGGGCGAGATAAGCTTTGATGAATATAAACGAATCGTAAAACAAATCACTTTGACGAGTGAACGGGCACTTAGGTTGACGAGCGATTTAACAAAATCAGTTCGATTAAACGATGCTTTGTTTGAACTTGAGCCGATCAACCCTAATCAGCTTTGTAGTGATATTGTTTGCGAACTAAGACCTTTGTTTGCCGCGCACAATTGTAGTCTGAGATTGGTTGCTAAAAAACAACCAGCGCTTTTAGTCGCTAACCGAGATTTACTACGTAGAATTGTTATGAATTTTAGCGATAATGCTTTGCATTATGCTGACGACAATAATTTGGTTGAACTAAAAATTTGTTCATTAAATTCTGGAAATGTGATTCGGCTCGGGGTGCGTGACCACGGACCGGCGCTACCGGCGGATGTTTTTAGAAAATTACGAGCGAAATTATCCAGTGCGCCGACACCGATTCATGCTCGCCCGCAAAGTAGTGGTCTGGGGTTGTATATTTCCGGTCAATTTGCGGATATTATGAACGGAAAGATTGGGGTGGTTAGACATCGCGATGGGGCAACTTTTTATGTCGATCTTCAAGCCTCAAGCCAACTCAGTTTGTTATGAAAAAAACAACAGTTTTGGTTATTGAAGACGATAAATGGTTGGCTGAGCAATATGTCAGGGTCTTAAGTCGTGCTGGTTTTGAAACGAAAGTGGCTTATCATGCAATTTCGGCGATTCAATTTATTGATAAAAAGTTGCCAGACGCGATAATTTTGGATATTTTATTGACCGGTAGTACAGCTTTTACTTTACTACACGAACTTCAATCATATGCTGATACAGGGGCGATTCCAATCGTTCTTTGTACGAGTCTGGCGGGGGATTTACCGTCAAATACTTTGGGCTACTACGGTGTAAAAAAGATTTTAGACAAGACTACGATGCGACCCGATGACCTAATTTCTTCTGTGAGGTCTGTTTTATAAAATGCGCACTTTGAAAACCGAAGCAATAGTCTTGCGACGCACGAATTATGGCGAAGCTGATCGGATTTTACAATTGTTAACGCCTTATGGGAAAAAGAGCGTGATGGCCAAGGGTGTGCGACGCGAAAAAAGCCGCCTGGCTGGCGGAATCGAATTATTTGCAATTTGTAATGTTGTTATTGGTGAAAGTAGGGGTGATCTTTCGCTGTTAACTTCGGCCAGAATGGATGAATTTTTTGGGCATATTGTTGAAGATTACGATCGAATGCAATTTGCTTACACGGTTATTAAATTGATTTCTAGATTGAGCGATGGCATAGATGACGCTGATTTGTATGAAATTTTGGTAGAAGTGTTAAAAAGCCTCAATCAAAATATTATCAGTCTTGATCTGATCAAAGTCTGGTTTTATTTAAATTATGCCAAAGTTACTGGTTACGAGTTAAGCCTGAGGCATGACGCAACAGGAAGTCTTTTGTTGTCTGACAAAAAATATTCGTATGATATATCAGAACGTGGTTTTAGAGAGTCTGAAAATGGTGACATCCAGTCTTCGCATATAAAATTATTACGTTTGTTGTCAACTAGTTCTATAGTGGCCGTTTCTAGAGTCGGCGGTATTACTGATATTTTGAGTAATTGTTTGGATGTGGTCCTGAAACATGCCTCGATTTAGTTTTTTAAGTTTTTAAGCAAAATAAAAAAGCGCCTTTTGAGGCGCTTAGTTCTTTGAATTCTTTTGTGGTGCGTACCTTTCTATCAATAACCAGGTAATTCTAGCTATATATTTAGCTTGGTATTTTACCGACAATTTGCACAATCTCAGCAGGTTGTTTAGTTCATAGTCTGCGTTTTGATTATGCAATATCTTTTCCAAGGTCAAGAGTTTTTTTACAGCTTCTTGCTTGTCGATTGTATTCTCATGTAATTTTATCTCTATGAGGATACTTGAGCAATTTGCTGCTTCGATTTCTTCAGCTATCTTCTCGAAAATGTTTTTTGCATTCTCGATTGTCTCTAGCGCGTTTTTCAGGTTGTTGCTCATCGATATTTCCCGGAAAAAAACCACACCTAGCTCTTTCATGAGCTTTGCTGCGTAATATTGATTTCCGTTTTTCTTCGCTAGAAGCATTGCATTTTTTAAGCAATTTTCAGCGAGAACAAACTTTCCGTTTTTTCGATATGAAACACCTAGCCAGTAGCTACAGTAAAGATATTCATCTATTGTAGTTACCAGCGTTCGCGCTGATACGAAAAAATCACTGGCCTCCTTAAATAAATCAATATTTAACGATTTTTGACCTAGATTTATCAATCTCTTGTACTCATCCGCCTCCATAATAGGCGATGATTGAGTTATTGTCATTTTTGGCACCACCACCCTTCCAATGTATTTTCAAAGAACTTTATATATTTTACAATCTACAACCCGTAAAGTCAAGCACACTAGGTGTTATATTGTGGTACAATATAAAGATTATGGGGAATAAAAACGAACGAATGGAAGCAATTGTAAGCCTAGCGAAACGGAGAGGTTTTATATATCAAGGTAGC
>Ga0172377_10007369_pt1 | contig 11316 bp, 8 predicted proteins | sample Pumphouse3metaG_FD_119749 | JGI IMG/M metagenome (GOLD analysis project Ga0172377, IMG submission 119749) | Leachate microbial communities from a municipal landfill in Southern Ontario, Canada - Pumphouse #3 metaG | ecosystem: Engineered > Solid waste > Landfill > Unclassified | place: Canada... | reverse complement strand
GGGTCAGTCTGCACAGTCAGGTCAGTCCTCGCAAGCCGGTCAAGTTTCGCAGTCGGGTCAGTCCTCACAAGCCGGTTCAAATGTAGGAACAGTAGCAGATGGCTCCGCCTCTGCAAATCAAAGCCAGACTGCCACCACCCCAAAGAAAACAAACTGGGATCCGGCTAAACATCCCAGAGATCCTCAAACAGGCCGTTTCATTTCAATAGAAGAAGCTATTGAACGTGGCTTATATGAAGGCGGAAATACAAACTCACAAACTGCCCAACAAAGCGGAAGCGGTGATGCTTCTCAAGCGACTCAGGGCGGCAGTGACGCTTCTCAGGCAGCACAGGGCAGCGGCGACGCTTCTCAAGCGACTCAGGGCGGCAGCGACGCTTCTCAGGCAGCACAGGGTGATGGTTCACAAGTTGCACAAAGCGGCAACGAAGGTGCTGCACAAGGTGCCGGAGATAAAGGTTCATCAGCAAAACCCGGCGTAGGCGATAAGTTTAAATCGGGCTACCAAACCGGAAAAGCCATGACCAATCAAGGTTTCCAAAACGTTAAAGACAGTTTAAAATCAGGCTTCAGTGCCAAAAACATTCTTGTAACAGCCGGTATCACCGTAGGTGTTGACCTTGCCACTCAAATAATGCGCGGTGAAAACCCTTCAATCAAAACAGCTCTTAAAACAGTTTGCAGCGCCGAATTCGTCGGCGGAGTCACAGGTTCGGTTCTTGGTGCCGCTACAGGCTCATTCTTCACTCCTTTCTTAAGTGCTATCCCCGTAGTCGGCGGCGTTCTCGGCGCTCTTGCCCCGACCTTCGGATCTATCATAGGTTCTTCTATGGGTGCATATCTTGCGGGCGACCTTAAAAACGGCAGATTCTCAATCAAAGAAGCTTTCAAGCGAATTGACTGGGTTGGCGTAACAGGTCAGGCAATCGGCTCAACAGCCGGCGCAGCTCTCGGCTCATTCTTAGGCCCCGTAGGAACAGTAATCGGCGGTATGGTCGGCGGTTACCTCGGCAACTGGGCGGCACAAAAAATCGCAGGTTTGTTCAGCAAAAACAAAGCTGCCGATCTTCCTGTAGTTTCTATGCCTGTTGGCGCAGGCACGGGTGATCCTGTAACAGTAAGTTCCGTAACAGTCGGAGCCGATACCGGAACAAGCGATATTCCCGCAAGTTCAGGTTCAACCACCTCTCAGGCAGACATCACCATTCCTTCTGATAATACCACCTCTGTGTCTGTATCTTCAGACATCAGTGCCAATGACGCTTACGCAAAATACTCTGCCCTCTACAACAAATACGCACAACTGGTTGGCGAAGGCAAAATGCAAGAAGCCGTCGTGGTTGCGCAAGAAATGAACGCGGCAAAAGCAATGTATGACCAATTATTGGCCGCAGGAAAATAACAAGTTAGTATTCATCTCCTTAATCTCTAAGCGTAAATTGCATAACTAATTTTCGAAGCTGTCTCAAACGAGACAGCTTCTTTTTATTTAGGCATAAAGTAAAAAAAATAACCGAGTGGCTAAAAAGCCACCCGGATTATAAAATCAATGTAATCTTATGTTACGTTACTTATAGATTTTCGTCTTCCGGTTCTTCTTCGCATTCGGCAAGTTCGTTTAACTCGTCGGGAACCTCGAACAAACCCAATTCAGAGCTATTTGCAATTAAATCTGTTGCAGCCTGAATATCCGCTTCTCTCACAATAATTTGCGGGAAGTTGTGAGCTAAAGGAGTGTTTTCGCCAAAAACACTGCCTAAAGTGTTTGTTCGGTTGTAAGGAGTATAAAAATCAAAGTAGAATCCGTTTTTGTCGAGCATTGACATAATTTGCTGAATAATTTCTAGGTCTTCCGATTCCAAAAGAACTTCGGTGGGTTCTTCGCTTAAATCAATACAATGCTCATATTGTGACAAATCGCATTTTTCAACCTGAGGAACAGCTTCATAATTAGGCTCTTCAAGCATCACAAAACCGTTTTCGCCCTCGATAGCCCTCACCAACTTTAAACCGCATTCAGGACACACCTCGGTGTTACCATCATATTTTTTTTCGCATTCGATGCAAGCCATAAATTCGCCTTCAATTTTTTCGGGCAAATTATCTAAATCTTCGACAAGACCTACATGACAGGTATTGCAGACAGTAAAGCCTTCTCTGAATTCACCCTTACAAGCCGGACAAAACATAGTTTAACCTCAAAAATAATTTTAATTATTATATCATAAACGGGCAATAACAAAAATAGCAAACAATAATTACTCAAACGATTCAAAATAGGCTAAGATACCGCATAAAATGTCGGTACCCGAAGTGTTGCCGAAGTTTACCAGAGGCGCAATTTGAGCTGCAGTTATCGGATAGGTCAAAAAATCGCTTACAAAAACCTCAAATCGAAGAGAGAGTTTTCCCGTGTCGGCATATGTTAACTGCTGAACAGACTGAGTGGTGGTTTTGCTTTTTATTGCTTCAAAAAAGTTATCATCGAGCTTTATTCTGTTTTTACCCAATACTCTGTCTACGTAGACAACTCCGCTTAAATAATCGTCAAATGATGGAGTCAACCCCTCACCTACTCCTATATATTTAATGACATTACTAGAATCAAAATCACATGAGCGCAAAAAACATTCTTGTCTGAAAAAAACACTCTCTTGAGGAGATCTGCCCAATACAGCCTCTGATATTATCGAAGATTTACCTAACAATTTGAGCATTTTTCGTAAATTCACAATATTATCTTTTAAAACAAAATAGTCGGTTTTTAAATCGAATAAATAACGGCTGATAAAGTCGCCCCACCCCAACACATTCCCCGAAACAGTCATTTCATCGCCGGAAACAATCACAGAATCACCTTCAGATGCGGCTTCAATAATATGACTCGGTATTAGAAAGCTCAAAGCATGTAATGAGAGCTCATCAGAGGTAAAAAAGATTATTTTTTCGTTACATAAAATATCAAAACCATGCTCGTATTTTTTTATAATTTTAGTATTTATATCTGTTAACAAGAGCTTATCACAGTCGTGACGAACATAATAACGAGGTTCGTTATTCTCACACATAGGCAAACCAGTTTTCCAAAAAATTTAACAAGGCTTCCACATTACTACCGCAAGCCGTTTCATCAGACAAAACAAAGCCCGAAAAACCTTCGTGTAAAGCGTTATCTAACTGAACTATTTCACCCCGCGAAGGCTGAGAAGACCAAACCGTCGAACCTAACACTTCTCCGGCTAAAATACACGGCTTTTTTAAACTTGAAATCTTCGAAACAAACTTTCGCTGCAAACTTCCCAGTTTTTTCAGCCCGGCTTCGGCTCCGAGGTCCCCTCGGCAAAGCCAAAGCTCATCGAATTTTACCGCGATTTTTTCTAAATGTTCAAAAGCCTTGAGCTGCTCGATTTTTGCAATTAGCCTGTGATTACCGGTAAACGGCTTAAACATTTCATGTTCTTTACCGTCCCCCACAAAGGAAATTGCGTATGAAAGATTGTCAATGATTTGAGAAGCTTCTATTGCCTCTTTGTCTTTCGAAGTTACCCGCGCCGGCTCAAACACACGGTCAGGAGAATTTATCCCCTTGTAAGCAGCAACACAACCGTTTTTATCAACTTTGCAGAATAAAGTGTCAGAGGTTTTGCCTTCAACAGAAAGTATTACCTTTTGGTCATTTATAAAAAGCTTATCACCGACATTGGTCTTTGAAAAAACACTTTTTATAGGCACCGGAATACGGCCAATCTCAGAAGATTTTTCACCATAAAACAGTATTACTTCCGTGGGTAAAGATTCGCAGGCGGGATATTCCCCTATACGGGCTTTGGCACCTTGCAAGTCGAGAATAATCTCAAAATTATTACCAATCTCATTTCTTAAGTTTGATAAAACTTTAAGCCAATCAGAAAGCTTTAAGATGTCAGTATGAGAAGTGTTTATACGAAAAGAAACCGCGGCATTTGGCAAAGTTGCCATTTGCCGCAGTATATTAACGGATTCTGATGAAGGGCCCGTTGTAAATATTACTTTGTCAAATATTCGTTCCAATGCAGTCTTTCCGGCTTCCATTTGTCTTTTGGCTTGTCTACTCCGGTCGGGTACCCCACAGGCACCACGCACAGAGGAATAATCCCGTCAGGAAGCGACAAAACATCTTTTACGACATTAACACGTTCTTCATAGGGGTGTGCAGCTGTCCAAACGGCGCCAAGCCCCATGCTCTCAGCCGCCAACAGCAAATTTTGAGTTGCGGCGGAACAATCGTGCTCCCATAACTTTTCGACACCAAGATCGGTTGCTATTTTTATGTCTCCGCATACCACAACGGCACCGGCAGCCTTTTCCAACATTTTTGCGTAAGGCAAACCTTCGGCCATTTTGTTTAATTTTTCTCGGTCATCCACAACAATAAATTGCCATGGCTGAGAATTACGGGCAGTCGGAGCGGCCATTGCCGCGCGCACCAAAGTTTCAAATTGCTCTTTAGTTACGGGCTTATCTTCAAAATTTCTGACACTTTTGCGCTGATGAATTATTTTCAAAGTCTGGTTTTCACTCAATATTCCGACCCCCTTGGTTTCAGATATTGCACCGCCGGCATTAGGCACAACAACAGAAGCAGAATCATTAACAGCCGAAACTTCCGCACTTTTCACCCCAACAAAAGAAGGCGCCGTAGGCCCCAACAAGATAACTATAATTGCTATGGCAAGCAATAAATTAATAACTTCTGAAATTTTCACTATATGTGTCCCCTTGTTAATATTAGAATCCGCGGTATTACAATCTGCCATACCGCTTCTTACACACTCAAGAATTTGCCCGGTCGGACAAAAATAATTACACCACGGGCGCCTTACAACAAACGAAATTAAAAGAAAAACAAGAGCAAAAACAAACATTACAAATGATGCAGACTTAATTACAAACGCACTGAAAGGTTCAACGCAATTTAAATCGATTTTTACCCCGGCTATCAACAAAAAGCTGATAACCATTAAAATCGACGGCCGCAGACGAACCAAAAACTCTCTGAATTCGCCTGACGGAGTGAACTTTTTCGGGCATAAATTCCCGATAAGTTCTTGCGCCGCCCCAAATGGGCAATACCAAGTACAATAATAGCCCTTGCCGGTCAGCAACGGAATAATCAAAGCCAATACCGCTAACACAACCATATAAAGCTGAGTTTCGATCGGAACACCTGCCGAGGCCCAGCCACCGACAAGAGCAAGCGAAACGAACCTTGACAACCAAAAGCCGGGAATTAAAACCGATGCAAGCAAAACATATTTTCTATATTTCGCCAATGGCGACTTAGGCAAAAACGCAAAAACCGATACCGCTAAAAAAGCCCAAGCAACAAATTCATTCACCACTTGAACGAACGACATACCTTGTTGTTTCTCTATGACTTTTTCAAAAGCCGCCAATCTGCGATGAACACTTTTAATAATTGCGTCGCTTGTCATTGTGGCACCGGACACGGCATCTACTTTTACGACCGCCGCGTCACTTGCGACAAGCCCTGTCCAGGAATTCAGCAAGCCTTTGCTTAAAACGCGCTCTACAAACCATTCGGTTTCTTTATTTTCTTGCAGCTCTAACCCAACAACTTTTTTTTCGTTATTTAAACCGATCAATACCGGCACGTTTGCCGCATAGCCCGATATATCTGAGCAAGAAGGCATTGAGTGAAGAACACAACCGATTTGCTCATCGTTCACATTTTTGACTATAATCTCATCATCGCTGATTCTTCGCATTGAAGCCGCCTCGGGAAAAAGCTTTCGTATCTCGTCAATATTTACCGAGGGTGGCTTGACCTCTTGAGCCTGTGACCAAAACCGTTCAAAAGGCAAACCGAAGAAATTGCCTTCACGAGCTGATATTGCCATAAGAACGGCAACGGCAAAAATAATAACATAAAGCTTGCCGATAGTTTTATTGATATAATTCACAGATTTCACCTTAAATAGTTTGTAAAGCAAAATATACAATATCTGCGCTTAAATTGCAAATCGGAGAGCAAAAGAAAACCCCGCATTAAGCGGGGCTGTAAACTAATTATACCGACGGATTACTTTTTCTTTGCCTTTACGGGCTTAAGCTTTTTTTGAAGAGCTTTCCAAACATCTTCTGCTCTTATGGGCATATGCGTTAAATCTGCTCCGACAGCTTTTTCGATGGCATTACCCACACCGCCACAAACAGCAATCATTGAATGTTCGCCAACACCTCTGGCTCCGAAAGGCCCGTCAACCTGGGGAGTTTCAACGGCAAAGCATTCGATTTCTTCGGGCAAATCAAGCGCGGTAGGAATCTTATTATCTGTGAATGAAGGATTAAGAAGTTTTCCGTCTTTGTTATAAATATATCCTTCGCACATAGCAGTGCCCAAGCCTTGAATCATGCCGCCGATAGCTTGCCCGCGCACTGATTCTTCGTTTATAACTCTTCCGACGTCATATGCCGATGCCACCTTGATTACATTAAATGCGCCGGTTTTGGGATTAACCTCTGTTATAACGCCATGAGCGCCGAATGTCCAATCAATAGCGGGATACCCCTGACTGTTTTCTTTATCCAGATTCGTCAAACCTTGCGCAATATATCTGCCTATCGCAACGACCGGCCCACAGATGGCATTTCCGTTCGGATAAGCATAACCCACCGACATTTGCTTAAATGTTATAAAGGATTCGTGTTTATGTCTTACAAACACTTTCTCCGCATCGTGGTCAAGGTCACATTTCATTGCTCTCAAAGCTTGAGCTGCAATATCGTAGCATTTATCGAGCAGATCTTGAGCCGCTAATATGGCAGCATTGCCCGAAAGCAGCAAGCCCTTTGAAGCAACTGTCTGCCAATCGTATGGGTCTCTGTCAGTATCGTTTTCGATAGGGATCTTTATTCTTTCAACCGGCCATCTTAAAACTTCGGCGATGATTTGTCTGAGCGAAGTATATGTTCCCATGCCTATTTCGGTAAGAGCATGATTAACGGTAACCGAAGCATCTTCGTTAAGCTTCAAAATAACCACTGTACCCGTCATTGAGGGCATGGCGGGTGCTTTATGCAACGCCACAACCGACTTTCCGATTTTCATGCCGGTCTTTAGTTCGCGTGCTTTTTCTGTAGCGGTCAACTTACCGTAATTGATCGCTTTTGCAACTGTTTCCATGCATTTTGTAACGTTACCGCTATGGTCGGTGATGACTTCTCCGGTCATGGTTTTTGAACCGGGTTTAATTGCGTTGATTTTACGGAACTCAAACGGATCTATCGAAAGCCTATCAGCAATATAATTCATTTGACGTTCGACTCCCCAACTGAATTCAACATGCCCAAAGCCTCTATACGCAGTACCAAAAGGTTTATTCGTGTAAACACTGTAAGCATCGACCCAGGCGTTTTCGATTTCGTAAGGGCCGGAAGCAGAAAAACCTGAGGCCCTTGTTACGTTTACTGCGTAATCCGCGTATGCTCCGGCATCCCAGAACATTGTCATTTTTTGCGCAAGAATTTTGCCGCTTTTCATAACACCGGTTTTGATTCTGTAAGTCAAGCCTGATCGGCATGGAAGAAGGCTGAATTCTTCTTCTCTGGTTGCCTGCAACTTAACATGACGACCGCCGGCAGCCTTAGAAAGACAGCAAACGAGAGGCTCGAGACCGATCCCGGCTTTTCCGCCAAACCCGCCGCCCACATAAGGTGTAATTACACGAATATTGCTGTGAGAAATACCGAAAGAAAACGAAAACAGATTTCTTACGGTAAAAGGCGACTGAGCGGAAGTATAAATTGTTATCCTGTCTCCGATATCCCATTTCCCGATTGCGATGTGTGTTTCCATGGGAACATGCTGCACATTCGGGTTTGTGTATTCTCTTTCGAAGACATAATCGGCGTTTTTAAAACCTTCTTCAACGTCGCCTTTGCGCAATTTTGTATGATTGGCAATATTTGTGCCCGGCACAGGCGTGAATACTTCTTTGATGTATGAGTATCTGCCCAGGTCGGGGTGTACTAAAGGCACGTCTTTATCAAAAACCTTGGTTGCGTCTAAGAAGGGAGTAAGCTCTTCGTATTCAACCTTAATGAGGTCAACGGCTTTTTGAGCTATTTCGGGTGTTTCAGCCGCAACGGCCGCCACAGCTTCGCCGAAATGACGAGTAACGTGTTTGGCCATAATATGTTTATCAACAAGATACAGCCCCACTCTGTAATGCAAATCTTTGCCCGTTAATACGGCGTGAACGCCGGGCAGTTTTTGCGCCTTGCTTATATCGATGCTTATAATTTTAGCTCTGGCATAGGGGCTTCTAAGAAGCTTCGCGTGCAACATTCCGGCAAACTCAAGGTCGCCGGTGTAAAGAGCCTGGCCCGTAAGTTTTTCTATCGCATCATCACGTTCTACCGGTTTTCCGATGTGTTTTAAATCTTTTGAAGGGATTGTATCAAGCACGTTTCAGTCCTCCTCTTTTTTTTAGTTGTCCCGAAGCGTCTTGAACAGCTTCAATTATTTGAGTGTAACCGGTACATCTGCAAAAATTACCTTCTATAGCGTGTTTAATTTCATCTACCGTCGGCTTGGGGTTTTTATTCAACAACGCGCGGCTTGACATTAACATTCCGGCGGTGCAAAAACCGCATTGAACGGCGTGATTGGCCTTAAAAGCTGTTTGAAGCTTTGAAAGTTTGCCGTTTTTCGCTTCTCCCTCAACGGTTTGTATAGTTGTACCATCTGCCTCAACAGCAAGCACAAGGCATGAATTAACGGTTTTACCGTCCATTATTACTGTGCAAGCTCCGCATTCACCGGCGCCGCAGCCTTCTTTTGTGCCTGTTAGGCCGAGGTCTTCACGAATAAAATGGAGCAGATTTTTGGATTCAGAGGCATCACGTTCGTATTTTTTTCCGTTTACGGTTAGTTTTATCTTCATTTTTTGCATCCTTTAGCATTAAACAATTCAGTGTAGATCTGCTCGACATAATTGCTTATCATGAATTCTCGATAATCTTTGCTTGCACGAACATCGTCAATAGGCTTTGCGACAGCTGACACGGCAGACAAAGTTTCTTTTAAAGTTGCGTTGGCGGCCAAATCTTTAGTCACTACAGGTGTCGGAGCGGCTGAACCGACGGCGACTCTCATGATCTTCTCTGTTTTGGCTATTGCAACGCTTACAAGCGCAATATCGTGACCTTTAATACGTTTTAATTTGTTCATACCGTAGGCCGCACCGGTCATGTCTGCCGGCACTGTTATTCGGGTTAAAACTTCGTGAGGCTTTATTTGAGTTTTTTTAGGGCCGAGAAAAAAGTCTTTTAGCGCCACAGCGCGAACTCCGTCAGCGCTGCTCAATTCGACAGAAGCGCCAAGCGCCATCAAAGCGCAAGAAGAGTCTGCGCAAGGTGATGCCGTGCAAACATTGCCCGCTACGGTTGCCCTGTTTCTGAGCTGAGGTGAGCCAATTTCGCCAACCGCTTTTGCGAGTAGCGGGTAATGTTTAATTACGTCTTTATTTTCTGCCACTTCGACACAAGTTACCGTTGCCCCTATAGACAGACCGGTTTTGCTATTGTATTTAATTCCGCCCAATTCGGCGATTTTTTTAATATCAACAAGAGTTGCCGGCGCAACGCAGCCATTGTGCATATTCACAATAACATCAGTGCCACCTGCAAGAATTATGGCTTTTCCGCTGTTCTTTTTTAAAACAGCATATAGCTCTGTGAGGCTTTTTGGTGCCAAATAACCAAAATCTTGAAGCATTATGTTCTCCTGAATGTTTAATTAGGACCTGAAATATTTTAAAAGTAAACAAGCATTTTATCAATAATTATTTTGTGATTGAGCCTTAATATCTTGTAAAAAATTGCTAATTAATATAATCATTATTAATACTTAGCTCAAAGGAAAATAGGTTAAATTGGAGATTGAAAGAAAATTTTTGCTTAACAACGATGATTGGCGCCGTCATATAGTTTCTTCGATTGAGATAAAACAAGGCTATATCAGCGATATTCCGGAGCGCACGGTCAGAGTCAGAGTAACGCAAAACAAAGCTTGGCTCACCCTAAAAGGCACAACAAAGGGCATTAAACGAGAAGAATTTGAGTTTGAGATCTGCAAAGCCGATGCCGAAAAGATGTTAGTTGTTTTTTGCGACAACAATAAAATAATCAAAACCAGACACATTGTTAAACATCAAAACCGAACCTGGGAAATAGATGAGTTTGAAGGCAAACTTAAAGGCCTTATAATTGCCGAAACAGAACTGGAATCCGAAAACGAAGTCATCGAATTGCCCGAGTGGCTCGGCAAAGAGGTTTCTTATGATTCAAGATATTTTAACAGCAACCTGATAAAGGAGACATTTACAGATGAAGGCTTTTCATGAATCATATAATGCTCAACAGAATGATCTTGAGAAAAACAGATATTTATATGACCTCTACCACAGAGATTTAGAAGGCTTTTATAAATTTGTTTTTCCGCAAATGCAGGAGTTGCTGCCAATAATTTACACGCCAACCGTAGGAGAGGCGGTTACAGAATACAGCCACCATGAAATTTGCTCCCCGACCACGCGAGGGTTAATAATAAAATACACAGAAGCGCACAAAATAGAAGAACTGTTGAGCAGGCACACACACAACACCGACATAGCAGTGGTAACAGACGGCGAAGGTGTTTTGGGCATCGGCGACCAGGGAATCGGCGCTATTAATATCGCAATAGGCAAGCTCATGGTCTATACCCTCTGCGGCAATGTTAATCCTTACCGAACCCTGCCGATAATGCTTGATTTGGGCACCAATAATGAAAGACATTTAACCGACCCCGCCTACAAGGGCCTTCGACAAAAGCGAATAAGCGGCAAAGCCTACTATGAATTTATGGAAACTTTTGTAAATGCTTTTAAAAAGCATTTACCCGAAACACTTCTGCATTTTGAAGATTTTGGCAGAGACAACGCAAAACCTCTGTTAGACAAATACAGAACTTTTCATCCGTCTTTTAACGACGACATACAAGGAACGGGAGCAGTGGCGCTGGCAGCCGTCAAAAGCGGCATAAACAAAACAAAACTTCCCACAGAGCAGCACAAAATTTGCATTTACGGCGCGGGGACGGCGGGTTGCGGCATTGCCGACCAAATAAGCCGTGCGTTCGCGCGCGAAGAAAACAAGCCTGTTGAAGAGGTCAGAAAGCGGTTCTTTTTGATAGACAAAAAAGGCCTGCTGCTCGCAAACGACAAAGAACTTCTTTCGTTTCAGCTGCCCTTCGCAAAGAATGAAAGCGCG
>Ga0172377_10007368_pt1 | contig 11316 bp, 3 predicted proteins | sample Pumphouse3metaG_FD_119749 | JGI IMG/M metagenome (GOLD analysis project Ga0172377, IMG submission 119749) | Leachate microbial communities from a municipal landfill in Southern Ontario, Canada - Pumphouse #3 metaG | ecosystem: Engineered > Solid waste > Landfill > Unclassified | place: Canada... | reverse complement strand
GTAATCATCAGGAACCGCGCCGAAGTCTGTTACGTCCACAAAAGAGCTGTCACTCAATCGCAAAGCTTTGCGAAACTTGCCAGCGCCGTCTGCGTCCACAGATGCAGTAGCATTACTCAAATCGCTCTTCAGAGCGTCAGTAATACCGTATCCATCTACGGTTGTCGGCGTGTTTTTTATCTGGCTCCACGAAGGTTTTGTCTGAGCACCAACTACAAACGGTATGGAAAGCAGGAAAAGTAGAAATATGAGTCGTTTTTTTGGCATGTTACTGTATCCCGCTATAAGGAGCAACCCAACGCTGGATTCCATCTAGTCTAAGCGATTTAATCGCATTTGGAGTAAGTTCTCTGTTGAACAGCTTTATCGAGTTAATGGCCCCAACCATGTTTTGAACGGGGGATTGTCCTGAACGACGAGCGCCGAAAGTAACAACCGATACAGGGGAGCTAAACGGCGGGTTCCACATAGATAAAAGTGTGCCGGTTGTGTCATCTTTGCGCACCTGAAGCATACCCGCATTTAAAAATTCCATTGCAATATCGGCAGGAGTTCCTGCGGTAAACGTATGCCCGGTGCTTTGTTCTCCCGCCTCAGTAGTCAGCATAAGCTGAGCGTCATTTCGTAACCACAGACGTAAAAAGCCTTGATCATCTTCAAAGATGGTTTGATTTATATTCACTTGATTGAATACTATTCGGAAAAACAACACGCCTGGTGCGGCCTCAATCCCTCCAGTGCTGCATTCTAAACGCCCGGCGCCGCTAAACTCAAAACTTGAACCCAAGTCTGCGTAGAACCCCGGAGCAACTGAAGTCATGGTAGCAACTGCAGTAAGAGTTGATTGAGCTGCATTGCAAACGGTGTCCCCTGCCGCGCCAAGGGCAGAAAAGCCCCAAATATAATCTTCGGGCACAGGCGGTAATACTACTGGTATGGCGGGCAGCTCTGCTGAGGTCATAAGATCTTTTGTAGTATCATACGCTGGGTCGAATGAGCACATGGTGACCGTCGGCGCGGAAGTAACAACGGCCCAGCCCGCTGATTGAAATGGGGTATTAGCGTCCAGAGACAATAACTCTGCCCAAGGATTTTGAAGAGAAAGGTTCGTGCGGTCTACGCTCACATCAATGTAAACCCCATTATCATCGCGACACAATCGAACACTCTTGAAGACAGGATTGCTATATTCAGCACCAGCAGTGCGGCGCATCAAGACTTTAACATCCCAGGTGCTGATGACGTCACTCGCCATAACCGGCCCTTTCTTGCCGAACAAAAACGAGTATGAACCGTGGGTCGCCACTTGAGAGCTCCCGATTGTAAGCTGTAGAACTGGTGCTGCTTTGAGTTCCCTGGTATCTTGATCGGCACTGATGATCTCGAATACACGGTGCCATGTCGGCCCAACCCCGGTTGTAGTTATAGATTCACCGATAGAGATTTTACGCAGAGCACTACTAAATGACGCCAGCCCCCCGGCGTCTAAAGGCTCTTCAAGATTGCTGAGATTACGTGCCAGTCCATCCGTATTACCACCGGAAAGAATCGGGCCATTCTGGGCAATGGCGCTTGACGCTAAAAAAAGCAGGAAGATGAGCGACAAAAGGGTTGATTTGAACCGTTTCACATCAATACCCCCAAGCGCCATCGATAACCAGTTCACAACTGCCAGAATTGGCAATCACAGCACCGGTAAAAGTTCCAGCCAGCCCATTCCAAACGTATGAGCTGCCTTCTTCGACAAGCCGGCCAACTCTATCGGTTCCGGTTGCGATATTGTCAGGATGAGCAATAACGAATGCGCCAGAAGCTGCCCTGATTTCAAAGCCAAGCGTCCCTGCAGGCAGATTGTTCACAAGGTTAATGGGCGTAACATCGTCCAGGGTTATTGTTGTCGTTGCAACGTTCTTAAAACCGAAATTGCATTGAATTGGCTGGCCCTGCTGAGTCGGCCATTCTGGATAATTGGCTGAATAAGCAACAATAGCGATACTCAGCAAAAACAACAACAGGCTAAAATAAAGGTTTTTTTTCATGGTAAATCCCCCATAAAGCAATAAGGCGGCGTTTCCGCCGCCGATACGAATGAGCTTATTCTGTGTTCTTGCGGCCCCAGACCTCAACCACAATGTCCTGAGAACCTGATGCGCTACTGAAAATAAGAGTTGGCGCGTGATAAAAAACTTTCTCAAACGCCAAACCAGATTTACACAACGCCCCGGTTGTGGCCAGCAGTTGCGGTGACGACGCGGTGGGCAAAGTTACTCCAGCAGTTCCGATAGTTTCATATTCAGAGTATCGAATCTCATCAGAACCAAGATTCTGAACGCGAAGTAATATTGGATACTCAACGCTATCGGGCAGATAATACGCAGTAGACAACGTGCCTGTTGCAATTTTATCGCTCGGCGTAATTGCCGCTGTCTCCGTGACAGTCTCTTCAGTAAGCCTCAAAAGCTTGCTGAATGTTTCAGCCTGGTGCGGAAGGCCGGCAACTCTTACAGCCGGGTCTGCTGCAATTGCAGGCGACACAGTTAAAATAGTGCAGGCGAGGACAAGAACAGAAATCAGCTTTGCGCAAAGCTTTTTCATATAAGGAAACCTCCTTGTTTGTTTATCGAGCCTCCGGCCCGTTCTGTAATAATTATATCATCTATTATCAGTTTTTTGATAGATATTTTTAGCATTTCAATTTTCTTGGCTTTTTCGCTTGAGGCGTGATAACCTTAACTTCTCAGGGTTTTGCGGTTAAACACACCTCAAAACAAAAAGCCCCGCCTCATCACATTTTTGATGGTGGGGCTTTTTATATTTAATTTTGTCGAAGTTCTCTAAATCTTTTATTGAAGCTCTTCTGCGTCGCTATAATCTGCTTCTGCTTGTCAGACTCAGAAAGAGTCTTTCTTTTCCTGATGGCGGTAATACGCTTGCCAGTGTTCTTGTAAAGCGCCACGGCTGGCAACAGTCGCCTGTTAGATTTAAGATACTCGGTGTCCCGTTCCCGCCTGGCTCGCTCGAAGTCCTCAACAATCTCGGAATTTTCTTTGAAAGTCTGCCGAGTGTTGTAGTCTGTCGCACCGCCGCCAAAACGTCTGACAACAGGGACGTTGTCAAAATCAGGTGCTTCGCCCGAGGTAATTCTGGCCGCCGTGTCGAAGCCTCGGCTTAGCGTTCTACCGACTCCGCCGGTGTAAGACTCAAGCAGATGACTGACATCGGCAGGCGACAGACTAACTAAACCGCCGGTGTATCGGTCGCCGCCGGTCAATTCATTCAGCGTCCGGGTTGCTGCGGTCAGAATTTTTGATTCCTGGTCGAAATACAGTTCGCTGCGTGCCACTTTCGAGCCGAACGCTGGTTGATCGGGCCTGATTTTCCTGCCCGTCCAGCTGGTGTTTGTGGCTATGTCGATAAATGGTCTGACAGCCGTTGGTATTGCCTGAAAACCGAGGCCGCGATTGTCACCGCCGACAGGGTTGAATGAATTTAAGATCGCACCGGCAACGTTCGCCGCACCAGTTCCGAAGCTCTGAGCGCCAAACATGGATGCCGCCATGTTGCGTCCGACTGCCGGCAATACATTCAGACCGTAAGGCATCGGGATTGCAAAATACTTACCCTTTGTGCCAGGGATCATGAACACGTAGTTGCTGTCTTTGATGTAGTCCGGCACTTTGTCATAATAGTTTACGCCTTCATCGTCGTCATCGCCAGCGATAGCACGGTTTAGCAGTTCCATGACAAAACCGAGTCCGACAGCACCCGCAAGCATTATGCGGCCTTTCGAGGTTTTTCTTGCCTTGTTAATGATGCTCGCTGTAACCATAGTGCCGCCAAGACTGGCACTGCTGAACAGATACAGAGAGTTGAACACCGGCGCCCATGTGCCTTTTTTGTTGAAGTTGATCGTCATGCCTTTGGCAAAAGCGGCTGATTTTTGCGTGCTGAGTCCTGCTTCCTTCGCAGTTAAATAGCCGGCAAATCTGGTGCGGGTTTCTATATCGTCGTTCCAGTCTGCAATCCAGTCAAGCACAGCATCCTTGGCCTGCCTTGTTTTATACCAGCGCCCGCCGGCCTGGGCTTCGGATATTTTGCGTTCCAGGTCTTCAGCCGCGGCTTCAAGTTTCGAGAACTCTGAATACCCAGTCTTACCGCCGGCAAGTTGAAATTCCTCAAGCGCTTTTGTGTCGTCTGTGATTTTTCCCGCACGGGTATCGGCGATAGCTTTCTTTGCCCGGCTCAGATTCGTCATGAATTTTTTTACTGAACCGTCGGGCAGATTCACGCCGACAGATGCCGCCCCCTGTTGAATATCTCTCAGAAGGTTCGTGAATATGAACTCAGGATTGTAAGCAGTCGAGACACCGGCAAGAAAGCGATTCACCCCAGCAAAATATCTGAACGCCTTCTGCTCAACGCCTTCGCCTGAATACTGCCGGTTTATCGCACTGGCCAGAGCGGCATTCTTTATCTCGAACGCCCGCATAGCTCCAGTGCCCGGCTCTTTCATCCAGATTACGGCAGGGTTTTTGTAGAGCTGACTCATGTCAGTTCTAAGTTTTGCCTTACCGGTTCGCTTGTCGATATACTGCACCTTTGGCGGCTCGAATTCCCGGTAAAGCTTCGAGTCAGGGAATTTTTCGAAAAGCCTCATGGCTGCGCCAATAACATCTCTGCGCTCACCGCGCCTGAATACTGCCTCAATCGCCGCTTTCATATAAGTAAGCTGATCGGTTGCCTCACTGCGGCGGCCAAGAGCCATGCGGTCAAGAATAAGCCCCTGGTCTGGCGGGCTTTTCATCGGCGTATAATTTTTATAGCGCCGGTATGCGTCTCTCTGCTCCTGAGACAGCAAACCATATCTTACTTGCTCATCGAGCAGAGCGTTATTCAGGCGATAGGTCATTTTGGCAAACTTCAGGTATTTATCGTAAGTGCCATTCTTCTTGTGCGCCTCGATCTCTTTGGCCGCCTGCTCATTGCTTATGCCAGAACCAGGCTCTCCAGTTATCCTATAGGTTTCATTGCGTTCGGCAACGGCAGCGTTACGCTCTTCTGCGTGCATGATAGCAAGGAAACGGTTAGCAGATTTATAATCGATCTTGTTTTCGACCAGGTATTTTTCAATCGGATCGAAATATTTACTTTTAAATATGCGCGTGCCGGCTTCGATCTTGCCTGACACAACCTCAAGTTTCTGGTAAAGATTCAGATCATCTTGCAGCTCTTTGAGGTCGTGCTTTTTGAGAATTGATTCCTGGAGCCGCCTGACCGGTGCCCAAGCGTCGAACAGAACTTCTTCTGCCTTTTCGATGAAGCTCTTCGCATAATCGCGCCAGGTCTTAGGCTTTTCGGGTTTGACTTCTGGAACGCCCTTCTTTTCGTTGAAATACTCCTGAGCTTTGCGCTTCTTTTCGGCATGTTGCTTTGCTTCGCGTTCATCGCGCACCTTGTCCTGTTCAAGCCCGCGCTCACGTTTCTTCTTAAGAGTTTCGTCGCGCTGACGATCTTTGATAACAGCGTTGTCTCTGTATATTTTCTGATTGAATGCATCACGAGCGTGCGCCTTGATTGCCGCCTTTGCCACTTTCAGGTTTGTGAATGAGCCGCTGCCGGTTCCTTTGTTGTCAAAAGTAGTCCAGTTGTCTACGTTCCAGATATTGTCTGTGCCTTTTGGCCTTCTGATGGTCTCGACCACCGAAGTTTTGCCGGTGTTCGGGTCGGTCAATTCGAGCTCGTAAGTGTCTTTATCAACCCTCTTCCAGACAAGGCCGCGCGAAGTGACCATCTGCTTCAGCTCAGTCGGCGATTTACCGCGAGGCTTATCAGACTTGACATTCTGGCCGGACGGAGTATCCTTTTTAGTAGAAGATGTTTTCGGTTTAGTCCACTTGGCAGTAAGCACCTCATGCGCAGTTTTGCCAGACACCGGACTACTTTGTCCGGCATCGCTATTTTTTAGTCCAACCTGTCTGCCGCTGATAGCGCCGGTTCTGCCGAGTTTCTTGTTGAGCGCCTGCAGGTCGGCGTAAAGAGATCGAAGTTGTTTGCCAATTTTCGAACCAAATTCTTTGAGCATCGGCTTGGCCCATGCTGCAAACGTATTCATTCCGTCTCGTATGAGCTTATACCCGGCTTTGGCATACTTATAACCGTATTTCGCAATAAGATATTCAACTGAAAAAATCGCGTTGCCGTTTTCGGCTTGCCACTCTGCGACAAGCTGGGCGGCTTCGTTGTCTTTGTAGCTCTTTTCGTTCATGCCAAGAAAATCACGCCATGCGGGATCTTTTGCTCTTGCTTCTGCGATTGCTTTTTGCTGTTCTGCTTTGAACCTGGCGTTGGCGTTAGAACCCAATCTTCTATGATTGGCCATGTTCTGCTTGTCTCTGCTTAAAAATTCAAGATTATTTGTTATGGTTCTTGGCGTTGGCATTGTCATGTCGTCAGCATAAACAGCTCCGTGTTCGAAGCGCAAATACCTGCGGCTAGAATTCGGAATAACCGCCATTTTCTGAAAGCCTGGCCTGCCAAGCGAACCCATTTTTATCATGCCTTCTTTGCCAAGCTGCTTATTGAACGCCTGCAAATCTGCATACATCGAGCGCAACTGCTTGCCGATCTTTGAGCCGAATTGCTTCAACATGGCCTTCGCCCAATCGGCGAACTTGGTTGCGCCAGACGCGAACATCTTCGCGCCTTCACGAATTACTGATGCAGCTTTCTGAACGCCAGCGGCTGCGTATTTTGCAACCAGGTATTCTACCGAATAAAGCTTAATGCCTTTGTCGGTTTTCTCCTGCTTAATGGAATTGAAAAGGTTATCAAAGGCATCAACTACAGTCGGGATTTCCGACTCAAGAATATACGGGAAAGACCCGTTTTCGTCCTGGTATTTAGACTCGCTGATTATGTTGACAAGAAAGTCGTTTCTCACGCCAGCCTTGTCGAGTCTTCTGATGATGTAACTTTCGAAAGATCTGGCCGCCATTTCGATATTTGTTGACCAGTAGTCCTTGCTCTTTGTGGCGTCGAGTTCTCTCGATCTTGAGGGTAATTCGGTATTTTTGATAGTCTTCATCAGATTGTCAAAAGCTTCAATAATTTCCGGTCTGGCAGGAGATTGCTTTCTCATATCGTCGCTAAGATATCCGCGAGTGGTTCCGCTTTCGCCTCTGCCAAGATAATCATCTACGCCGTGAAACCATTCGTGAGCCAGTGAGCCGGCCCCTCGTTTTTTGGTTAGGTTGATTACCATTCCATCAGATTCATAATGAGCGGCCGCGCCCTTATCTGCCGCGCCCCTCCCTCTTGCACCGAAAGCAAGACCAAGTTTGCCGTTCAGGGAAATTGCAGCGGGCGGAATGTTGATAGCCATTGCCAAATCCATAAGAGCATCATAAGCTTCGTTAATGTCTGCCTGCCTCTTGCTACCTTCCACCCAATTCCCGAACTGCACGCCGCGAAAGCCGAATGCTTTGGAAAAGTCGTCAGGAGAAACATCTTTTCCGCCGCGAAGATCAGCGCCAGTTCTCGGCAAGTTTTCTTCTCGTCTGCCGGTTGTGGTCTTTTTTCTTTCTTTGACCATGGCTTCAAGCTCTGCCCGGTTGTTTTCTCTGTAATCGATCGCTTCTTTGCCGGTATCGAAGAATTTCAGCTCCAGCACAGTGCTTCTGATTTTGTGGCCGATAAAAACTCGCCCTTTGTTCGGGCCGACCGTTTTTCGATAAATTTCAAGCTTTGTCTGGCGCGTAGAAGTTTTCGCCGGTGCTTCGGCCCGTTTATTGTATGTCTCTTTAAATGCCGCCAGCGCTTCTGACAGAGTTTTTCCATTCGCCAGCATTCTTGGGGCATTCGAAAAAACCGTTTTCTTTGCCGACTGACTTACGACAAAAAGGTTAAGCGGCGGGTTTTGAGGAACGCTGTTGAACACGCCGAACTGAGAGACATTAAATGTTGTGCCTTTCAATGACTTCTTATGGCCCACTGTCGCGTAAAGAATGCCAAGCTTCTCAGCTTCAGTATATGGCGTAGTCCATGTTTTTACATAATGGCTTGCCGGCAGATCGTGTTTCATTGTCGTTTTGAGAAGGCCCATAGTAAGCTTGCCGTCTAAAACAAGCTTTGCCTGTTCTTTTGCCTTCTTAAACTCGGCAACATAGCGCGGCATTTTTCGAGATCCTTTTTGCGGCTTGTTTGGTAAAGTATCTCTGAGCGCTCGGACAATACCCATGACAAGCGGGTCGGCTCCATCAGCAATCATCTTTTCGTAGTCAGGCGCTGGCCATGTCTTGGCCAGCGGTTCAGATTCTGGCGCCAATGAGTCTGACTCCTGTATTTTGTCTTTGTATGCCTCAGCGTAATGTTTTCTGGCTCCGTGAAGAACCTCGCCGAAGTCTTCGATCTTTCCGGGTGTGGCGGCTGGCGTTTTCTCTGGCTTTGGCTTTGCTGCCTCGGCTTCTCTTTTCGCTTCTGTTGCTGCTAGGTCCATTTTGTTCTGCCGTATAAGCGACGGCTTGACTTTGGTTATCCAGCTTTTCGGCAGGTAGCGCAAAGCTCCATTGGCATCGAGCTTGACATAAATCTGGTCAGGCGTGCCGTCTCTGGTGACTGGCGTAGCGTCCTGGACATAAGCGCCTTCCGTCCTGCCGTCTGGAAACTGAAAGGTAATATCGTCGCCTTTGAATACTTCAAGAGTTGATTTCGGTGCAGCCTGTTCTTGTTTCGCTTTCCACTCTTGGTTTTCGTTCCAGGTATCAACCGTGCTTTCGGCTTCTATTCTGCTGACAAACTTTGTGGCGTTGCTCGCATTGCCGATCAGATTATAGTCGCCATTTTTGGTAACCATTACATACTTGTCGTCGATCTTGGCCATGAAAGAATAGCCGTCGCCGATATCGCTTTGCCGTAATATGGTTGCGTTTTTGTATGGCTCAATAGATTTACGGTCAGTCTCTATAGTTTTAAGCCGGTCTGCCTTGGCACTTTCCAGTTCAGAATAAAGAGGATCAAGTTTTTTGTTAAGCTTTGCTATTCGCTCTCTTTTAATGCTTGGCGGCGTTGCCTGTTGTTCGTCTATTTTCTTTTTTGCAGCTTCAGCGGAGGCTATTTCTTTCTGGATTGTTTCAACGGGGCGCGGCTCTTTGCTTGACGGTTGCTTGACTGGCTCGCCTGGTTTCCGCTCTGCCGCTGGCTTTGGTTCCGTGTAAGCCGATTTGGTTACAACTTCAGGTTGCTCTCTGACTGCTTTACCAGTTTTTCGGCCAGCAATCGTTTGGTAATAATCGTATTCAATTTTACTGATGTAAAAAAATCTAGTTTTTCCCTTGTCTCTGAACAAAACATACTTCGGCTTTAAATAATTCTTATCATCTTTAAGCCTGTCCATTGCTTCATAGCCAGACTTAACCAGCGGAATATTTTCATTGCTGCCCTTGCTTCTATCTGTGGGATGTAACAGATATCGCTTTCTTGCATAATCCGCGTGATCTTCATCTTTTTTGATTGCAGCTTTATTTATTTCCATTTGCTGTTCGACGCTCATGTCTTTCGAATTAAAGACAATGTGCATCAGCTCTCTCTTGCTGACATTCGGCAAACCTTTATAGTTGGCTGGGCCGTCTAAATAGAGCTCTGCTCGAACTTCATTGATTTTTTTTTTGGTCTTTGGTTCAGCTGGCTTAATCGCTATCGCTCTGGAGTTTTCCTTGGCTATCGCGTTTTCTGATCCAGAAGTTGCCGCGATAGCTTTTGCAATCTTTTCCTGTAGTGGCCGAACAACGTCCTGATAGCTGGCTCCTGTGTTGTCGGCTCTCTCCATTTGGACTACAGCCTTAAACAGCTTATTGAGTAACGCTTTATCAGTTATCTTTATGCCGCCAGAACCGCTGCTCATTGTGCCGTATTCAGTAAGATATGTGCGCATGGGTGACTTATCGTGATAAATGTAATCAGTTGCTATCTGGCCGTCTAAGGTTATAGATACAGTTACTTTGCTGCCGTTGCCATAATCTACAATCGTTTTGGTTTTCTCACCAGTAGACTTCTCTTCAGTAGATTGCATTTCGGCAAGCCGAACTGTCATCTTGGTAACTTCTTCAGAAAGCGCGGATATCTCTGCCTTTACCTTGGCATATTTCTGATCAAACCGCTCTTTTTCTTCGTAAGTCAGCCGATCTTCTGCAATCCGCTGATCTATTACTTTCTTTTCTTCAGCCAGCTTTGTAGCAATTCTTATTCTTTCGTTGTCCTTGGCCTCGATCTTTTTCTGAAGCCGCTCTATGGAAGAAGCCTTCTTTGCTTCAGTTTCAGATTTATCGGGAGCCTTGCTTAGATCGCCCAATGTGTAAGCTGCTGCATCAGTTCCGGCTTCAGAAACTTTGCCATTCGGGGAAATTGCAAACTTGCCGTTGCCGTTCTCGTCTGTGGCAATAGTCATGCTTATTGCCCAGGAAAGATTGCTGTAATTATCTTCAATCTGGCGGCGCATATCTTCCATGGCCGCAGCCGCGCCCTTGGCAGTTCCATCATAAGCAACAGCGAAAGTGCCTATGTCATTGCCGTCTCTATCACGCGCCAGCATAAGCACAGAGTTTCCAGGCCGTTGTTTACCAGAGATTTTGTTTACTTCTGCGCGGGTGGTTAAATCTTTACCTGAGTTCTCATCAAAACGGATATAAACATCTTCGTTGAAAATATCGCTGCGCAACTTCCTGATTCTTGATTCAATTTGAGCGATTTTCTCTTTAATCTTCGGGTTGCTGTTTGTGTTGGCTTTCCTTCTGAGTGCTGAAAGCGTCTTTTTCAGGCGGTCTATCTTATCGCCTTTATTTTCTGGTGCAACAGTTTCCGTTTTGGAAACAGTTGGAGCGGCAACCTGTGAAGATTCTTCACCAGTCGCTTCTGGCTCAACCATTGCATCAGCACCGCTCTGAGATACAAGCCTTTTTTCAAGTCTCGCGGCGGCTCCAGAATCCCCGCGAATCAGCGTGCGATTCTCGGTAGGGATATGAACTCCATCAACCCTTACATTCATTCTGTCATAACCACCGCCCTTGGGAGGTTCGACTTTTACTCGTGGAGTTGTTACCAGAGTGCCTCGATTCTCGGCATAATCACGTAGAGCCTGTGCGCCAACCTGATCGCCGCGGGCGTGCGTTTGAAGAAGCATGTTGCCCAGCTCAACGGCTGAAGGTGGAGCAGGTAGCAGTTCCTGAGTTGCCTGCGAAGGGAGCAAGGGCCGATCATTTAAGACCGGACTGTTCAACCTGGCTGCGCCTTCGCCATAAACCGGTGTGCCGTCTGGGAGAAGAG
>Ga0172377_10007366_pt1 | contig 11319 bp, 10 predicted proteins | sample Pumphouse3metaG_FD_119749 | JGI IMG/M metagenome (GOLD analysis project Ga0172377, IMG submission 119749) | Leachate microbial communities from a municipal landfill in Southern Ontario, Canada - Pumphouse #3 metaG | ecosystem: Engineered > Solid waste > Landfill > Unclassified | place: Canada... | reverse complement strand
TTTTACGTGATAGTAGCACAACCGTCCCGGTTGTGTCGGTGGCCAGTTAACGTCTGTCCGTTCATGACTCAAGCGAGACGCTTGAGCTACTATTTAAACCAGCGAAAAGACTGATGGATTACGACAAGCGCTATTATATTCTTTCTGATTACAACTGCATTCCGCCGGCGACCGGAATATGGGTTCCGGTAATGTAGCTTCCGGCATCGGAACAAAGCAGCAATGCCAATCCGGCGCAGTCTTCCGGCAAACCGAAACGCCCTGCCGGAATCATATCGAGTATTTTATTTTGAAAACCGGTATCAGCAAGGACTTCTTCGTTTCGGTCGGTAAGGATAACTCCCGGCGCGATATTGTTGGCGGTGATGCCGAACTCGGCGTATTGTCTGGCGCAGTTAAGCGTCAGGTTGGCCAGGGCCGCCTTGGTCGTGGAATAGATCGCCAATCTGTCGGACGGCTTATACTGATTGATGCTGCCGATTGTCAATAATCTTCCCCACCGGCGTTTTTTCATTCCGGGGAGAAAAGCTTTGATCAATTCAAAGGAAGCGCGCAAATTAATTTCGTATTGACGGCTGAATTCTTCGTCTGTAAAATCTTCTACAGTCTGATAGGATTGCACTGAAGCGTTAAGAATCAGAATATCGACATTTTTGATTTCAGCGACAAGCTTGTCAACTTCATCCCGTTTCCCAAGATCAGCGGCTACCGCTTTGGCATTGCCGCTGTTTTCCGTTATACTCTTGACCGCTTCCTCCAACTGTGGGCTCATGCGGCTGCCGTGGACAATGGTTTGCGCTCCGGCCTCCGCCAATGCGGTCGCGATGGCTTTGCCGATTCCGCGACTGGCGCCGGTAACAAGGGCTACTCTGCCCGAAAGATCGAGCATACGGCTAAAGGGACTGTTATTTTTCATAATTCACGCTCACAAATACAGGTTTATCAAAATGTAATTCAGGAATATTTACTTTTAACTCTTTGTTTGTCAAGTCACTGGCGGCAACGGGCTGCCAAACGCTTCCCGCCGCAAGGAAATCCACGGACTTCACTTTTCTCCTGCTTTCAACAAACATTTCCATCGTCAAATTTTTCAACCCGTCATGTGAAAGGTTGAATATGCCGCAAAGCGAATGGTTTTTAAAATCCCGCCGGAACGTCAGAAGGCGACGGTCTCCATTGACAAACAACGGAAGTTTATTACGATAGAGCCATTTTAATATGCCGTAAAGCATTTTTTTCCTGAACGGGTCCGCAAAACCGTAGCTCATTTTCCCGATTTCATAAGGAAATACCGCAATCCGGCCTCCGAGCGAATTTTCAAATATGAAAGTGCCGGGATAAAGGCGTTTTGTATCGGGATCGACTATTTCCGAAAGTTCTACCGCCGCGCGGTTGAGTTGAAATTCGATAAAAAGCGGGTGGGCAGGATGGATTGCCAAAGCGAAATAATGCTTATCGCGTCCGCCGAAATCGGTATTGTGGAAATGCTCCCCAGCCAATGGTTTTTTGGTCATAAGCGGGAAAACAGATTTCGGCGACGCTCCAAGGAATTCTCCATATCCCATTTCACGGAGAGCCGTAAACGCAACGGCATCGCAAAGAAGCCCCTTGCTTAATATCCTTTTTATCTCGGCATCGGACGCCGCCCGTATATCCTGGCCGGCCGGCGCAGTCACCTCGCTTTCTTCAAAACTGACCGGAAAACCCATAGCCTGGAGATGATTTCCCCATGCCGTGCAGGAGCTTCCAAGCGCGGCGGGAGGTTCTCCGGGGTTTAGTTTCTTATATGCCGAAGAAGCCGGATGAAAGTAAAGCCTGATCCCGTTGTCTTGCCCTTCTTTCCCTGCTCGCGATTTAAGTGTTGAAAGAAATTTTTTATTTTTCCCCAGGGATTCCAGGATATCGCCTGTGACATGCAGCGGCGTTCCGCAATGGTCATATAAATTAAAAGTAAGCGCGTCGCATCCGGTTCCAATCGCGGCGGCGCATTGAAGGAACATGAAAAGGTTGGATTTTGAAAATCCGGTATAGGGATAGTTTTCGATTTCACCCTCTTCTATCTCATTGCCGCAGAATACTGAACGTGTGAAACGGACGCTGTCGGCAACATAACAGAGCCCATCCAGGCTTGACTCGCTGTAATTGCCCAGCGGCGGCCGGCTCGCGCACGGCATATTTTCAGTCACGGACATTATCCCGGAAAGCTCTTTCCAGTCGCGTCCCTCCCGGACGTGATTGCCGGGACCGCTGGACATAAGGCCGACTATCGTTTCCGGCGAGACGGCATGAACCGTATCGCTCATAAGTTTTATCGCTTCTGCAGAAACTTGCCGAAGAAAATCAAGCCATTTTGCTCTCTCTCCGGTCGGCTCGCCCGGACTGAAAACAAGTTCCGCCAGATCCTCGCGTTTATAAGAGGCGTTATATTTTTCATTGAAACGCCGCAAATGTTCATCGCAAAAGCATCCGGTTGCGACGGGGCCATGCCCGAAAGTCCTTATATCGTCCTCGATCCAGATCAGATCGGGCCGGGTTTCCGCATAGATAGTCCACTGTTTTCTAATATAGTCGCGCCACCCCGGAGAAATACAACATACGCAGTCCGTGGTCCGGGTTCCGTCCGGCCCGGTTATCATATGCCAGTCCGGGTGTTGGGAAAAAATATTTCGTCCCCGGTCGCCGTGTCCCTGGGTTACATTGGGATTCAGCGAATATCTTACACCGTTCCCATTGAGTTTATCCTTGATAGCAAAAAGGATTTTTTGATAATCTTTTAACCACTCGAAAGACGGGTAATAGTGGGTAAAAGTACCGGTGTCTATCTTTACGCAAACCTCGTCTATCCGGCATTTGCGGCAATAAACAACCAGTTCGTCAAGCATTTTCTCCCAGTTCCACGGCGGAAGCGTCAGCCTCAGAACATACAGATAATCGTTCCTTTTAACGTCCTGCGCATAGTTCATATCAAGATCCCTTTCATAACTTCAGGGACAGCAGCTTTACAACGCGTTTCCCGAAATACTCTTTCGGAAATTTCCTCCTTTGCGTTGTTAAGTTCAAACATCCCGAAATGGCATGGTATCAGCAAATCCGCTTTGCATCCATGGTAAAGGCTAACCGCTTCGGCAAGCGTAAGGTTGCCTTTGAACCCCAAAGCCGCGCGTTCCGCATCCCGCCCGTTCACGGGAAGAACTAAAACAAGTTCGTAATTATCCGGCACGTGTTTCCTGATCATTTCAGCCTGCCCGGTGAACGGGATGGTGTCGCCGGCAAAGAACACGGCTTTTTTCAAATCGTCGAAAAGTGTCAGGTAACTAAACGCAATATACTCGCCGTCGCTGTCTTTTTCCAGTTCTTCGTGGGCGGCGGGAAGCGCAATCAAGCTGATATCGTCGCGCAACTTATATTTTTGAAAGCTTTTCAGGCGGTGAAAACGATTTTCATATTCCGGAAAATGTTCATTCACAATCCGGCTCGCTTCCGGCGGACAATAAAAACGTGTTTTGGGACCGGCGGCGAGAATCGGCCCGATAGTTTCCGGATCGAAATGATCGATATGCGAATGCGTTATCAGGTAATGGTCGATATTATTAAGCGATTCCGGCTCAACCGGAATCGGCATGAGCCGGGTGTGGTCCAGGCGGCTCTTTTTACGGCAGTAATCCGATAAGTATAAATCGCAAGCTATCGTCGTTTCCCGCGACCGAATGATAAATCCGCTTTGTCCAAACCAGGTTAGAAAAAGATGTTTCACTTTAAAAATATCCGCCTTTGTCCACAATTTCCTGAATCGAATCGCCGCTGCGCACCCATTTGAAAATTTCATTCTCATTGCTTTCGATTTCCTCGGCGCGAAGCAGAACTTTATAGGCGATTTCACGGGGAACGCACAGCACTCCGTCAATATCGCCGAAAATAATGTCGCCCGGTCTGACGGTGACTTTGCCGATTTTAACCGGAACCTGGTAATGCGTTATCAGGCAGCGTCCGAGCGAACCGTTGCTGGTGCGGTACTTGTAAAATACGGGAAATTTCTGTTCCAGAATCTGTTTGGTGTCGCGAATACCTCCGGCAATAACCGCTCCGCGCAGTTTTTTCGCGATAGCGGTGGCGGTCATAACTCCGCCCCACAAAGAACCTTCGGTGTCGGCGCTGGTATCCCATACGACTATGCCTTCCGGTTTCATTTCATCCAGCATTTGCGCCCGGAAAGTCATTTCTCCCTGAATCATCACATTCGGAGCGCTTTTTACGGTGAAAGCCTCGCCGCAAACGGTCATTTCATCACGCAGCGGCATAATGTCGGAAGGCAGGTTCTGGTCCAGCAGGCACATTTCGCGCATTACGTCATTAATCGCTCCGGTATAGAGTTTTTCGTAACGTTCACACAATTCCCTGACCGGAATCGGAAATTCGTTATTCGGAATATATTCACGGGTTTTTATCAGCTTGTCTAGTTCCATTAATCCGGCTTCTTTCCGTACTTGTTTTTCTTCGTTCATATTATTTCCCTTTTTTAAGTTTTTTTAATTCAGCAATAAGTTTGAAACGCCCGCATCGGGCGCGGTCATATTCGTTCAACGTCCGGGTGGTTAGGACTACCGCATAGAAATCCGCATCACAATCCAAGAAAATCGTCTGTCCGCTCCAGCCCGAATGATAGATGGTTTGCTTGGAAAACCCGGCTGGTTTCAAGTCATCAGCAACGATCCAACCGAAACTGCGCTTAACCGGGGCGGCAAACGTGCGGGGAACGCTGATCGCGTCAAAACCATAACCGGAAAACAATCTTTTGCCGGGAGCGTATTCGCCGCGGCGTAGAAGACAACGGCAAAATCGCGCCAAATCCGTAGCGCAGGAAAAAGCTCCCGCATTGCCGGCGGTAAAACCGTCGCGATAAAGCCGAAACGCGATAAAATCGGATATCTGCCCGGCTTTTTCCGTAGCGCAGGTTTTTGCCAGACGCTCTAAATCCCCAGTGAGCGGCGTTCCCAATGAGGTATCGCGCATTTCCAAAGGCAGGAATATCCTTTCCAGGCAAAAGTCAGGTAGCTGTTTGCCGGAAACGTTTTCTATAATCATACTCAGCAATTGGAAATTCCAGCAGGAATATTCGAATTTTCCGTAAGGATTGGGGGGCGGAACGGAAAGCACGTTCCGACGGATTTCCTGTCCGGTCGGGGCGTCGTAATATTTCTGCTGGCCAAATCCGGAGATGTGCATGGCCAAGTCGCGAATGCTGATCCGCGTTTTCAGCGGCGCAACGTATTCCGGCAGGTAATCTGTAAACGGTGCGTCAAAATCAAGCAGGTTATCGTCGCGAAGAATCAGTAACGCAGTCGTTGTCGCCAAAGCTTTAGTAACGCTGGCCATATCGATGACCGTATCGGGCCGCATTTTCACGCCGCAGTCAATATCCGCGTATCCCCAGGCTTTTTCAAGCAGCGGTTCGGCGGAAGTTCCTGCGGCGACAACCGCGCCATTAATAATACCCGAATTTATTTCCCATTCGATTTCAGTTTGTATTTCCTTAAGGCTCATCATATCAGCTCCATTGACGGTCGTTGGCCCATTCTTTATTCCATTCGTCCGTCGATGCCCATGCATCGGGAAAATCCTTGTGGAGTTTTTTCTTGATAAGTTCTTCGTTAAGCGCTTCTATTCCCAGTCCGGGAGCGTTCGGAACATCAATATAACCTTTATTTATTAATGGCTTGGGAAGTCCGACAGCCAAATCTTCCCACCATGGAATATCCACCGAATGCACTTCCAGCGCCATGAAATTACGGGTTGCCGCGGCGACATGGACCGCGGCCATACAGGCGATCGGGCTTTCCGCCATATGGATAGCCATGGCAACGCCGCGTTCTTCGGCCATATCGCCGATTTTTTTCGTTTCCATGATACCGCCGGTTGACAGTACGTCGGGATGGAGCAAGGCGACTCCGCCGGACTCAAGCAGCGGCAGGAAGTTTTCTTTCAGGTAAATGTCTTCCCCGGTGGCTATCGGAACCGTGGTTGAGTTCGCCAGACGGACATACTGCTCCGTCATCTGCCACGGCACGGGATCCTCCATCCACGCCAGATTGAATTTTTCCAGCCGCTTCGCCAGTTTGATGCAGTCTTCCAAAGGGATGTGACCGATATGATCGATTGCCAGCGGGATTTCATAACCAATTTCAGCGCGGACTTCGGCCATATAGTTTTCCAGGTAATCCAATCCTTTTTCCGTGAGATGAATTCCGGTAAACGGATGCGCCGTATTGAATAAATCATACGCTTCGCCGCGCATCGCCCGCGGATCAATAGAGCCGCCGGGAGTGGAAAAAACCGTTTTCTTGTATTCTTTCATTTTCTCCGGAAAACCAAGCGGCGCGCTTAAACAGCCGGGTTGATCGATCAGCAGTTCTATTCCCAAATCCATTTTTAAAAAAGTGAATCCCTGCTTCATCCTTTCTTTCAGGGCCTTTCCCATGTCGCGTCCGCCGCCTTCGGCGTCCGTATCACAGTAAATGCGGATTTTGTCGCGAAATTTTCCGCCGAGCAACTGCCAGACCGGTACGCCCCACGCTTTGCCGGCCAGGTCCCAAAGCGCAACTTCAATGCCGCTGACGCCGCCCGCCTGGCGTGAATGTCCGCCGAACTGTTTTATCCGACGGAATATTTTTTCGACGTTGCAGGGATTTTCGCCGAGAATGCGGCTTTTGAGCATTGCCGCGTAAGTCCGGCTTGACGCGTCGCGGACTTCGCCGTAACCAATTAATCCCTGATTCGTATAGATTTTAATCAGGGTGCAGCGCTTGGGCGCTCCGTCGATATCCGCAAAGCGCATGTCCGTAATTTTCAGTTCAGCCGGATTGATTTTTTTACAAGTCATTTTCATTTCCCCAGATTTATTACAAATTACCGGATTATTTTTTGACACGACAGCGCTGTCGCTATTAATTCTTTTTTTAGCTTTTCCCAGCGATTATCCGTGAAATCATCAGCAAAACCAAGCAGTGTAACGGACGCGGCGACAGAATCGTCGGTATTGTATATCGGAGCCGACATGCTTTCCACGTTCCAGCGGTTGTTCTGCTGGCGATTCAGGCAAAAACCGTTTTGCAAACATTGCTCAATACGCTCAAATACCAAGTCAGGATTATTTTTTTCCAGAATTGGCGCAGTTACGTTTTTGACAAGCTTTAAGACATCATTTCTGTTGTTTTTACACAACAGCGCTCCGCCGACGGAACCTTCAACCAATGGGAAATGTCCGCCGATTTTGCCTGATACCGCTACCGGACGGGGAGATTCCGCCCGAAGAATTGAAACCTGTTCATTTCCCTGCCTGACGGAAACTTTAACGGTCAGTCCGGTAATTACCGCCAATTCATCAAGCAGGGGCTGGACTGTAACGAATCGCTGAATATAACTGGTCAACCTGACCGCCAGCGGCAGCAGGCCGGGGCCCAAATCATAAACCGAATCGCTGCGCGTCAGCCAGTCATATTTTACCAGCGTCTGCAATATCCGGTAACAGGTGCTCGGTGAAATGTCAAATGCGGCCGCCATTTGTGTCTGGGAAGCGCCTTTTTCCATTCTTCCTAAAAAATCCAGAACTTGTATCGCTTTTTCCAGAGCTGGAATTGTATTTTCTTTCATATATGAACACCTTTTTTTCTTATATGGATATATAATAGTGGCTGATTCGGAAATAGTCAATACCCGAATGGCATCATTTTGAGATTTTAAAGAAATTAATGTAATGGCTCACTCTTTTCGCCGGTTTAAATAGTAGCTCAAGCGCTTGAGTCATGAACGGAACAGACGTTAACTGGCCACCGACACAACCGGGACGGGAATGTTGCCTTTCGCTTCGCTCAGGCTCAGCCTGCGCAGAGTGTGCTACTATCACGTAAAACAGCACATTCAGCCTCAGGAAAAGAGTGAGCCATTACAAATTAATGATTTTTATTAGAGAGCTCCGTAGGAGCGATTTTACAGTAGTCACGGGTGCAAACCCGTGGAAAAATTATCCCTATCGGATCAAGCTCCATAGGAGCGACTAAAAAAAGAAACGAGTTGCTCATTCATTTGTTTAACCGCTCCTGCGGAGCTTAACTGTTTGGGGATGGATTTCCACAGGTTTGCACCCGTGGCTACTATAAAGTCATCCCCCCGGGATTCAACTGACCGATTATATTTTAAATTTACACCTGGAAAATTTTTTTTTAAAAAAGGTTGTAAAAGCTATTGTTATGGTTATATTAGGGATATATAGGGGAATAAAGGGGAAAATAGGAAGACTAAGGATTGAATTGGCAGGGATCAGTAAATGGATAGCGCATATCGGGATGATTTATTTTTTCTGGGCGAATTTGAATATTCGCTTGACAGCCAGTGCCGTTTTTCCATTCCCAGCGAATGGCGGCAACGCGACGGCGGCACCCGGCTTATCCTTTTTCCCGGTCGCGACAACGATTTGCTGTTGTTTCCCTTTGAGACTTTTCGCGAATTCCTGGCCAAAGCGCGCCGACTGGCGCTGGCGAACCGCCGGGCGCAGGAAGCGCTGGCGCGAATAGGTTCGCGGGCGCGGGACTGCCGCTGCGATAAGCAGGGCAGGATAAAAGTCGAACGTTCCTTGCTTGAAGCGGTTGGGATCGGCAGACAGGTAAAACTGATCGGGGCGGTAAGCCACATAAAACTATGCGCGCCGGAAGCCTGGGAAAAGCAAAGCGTAAGTAACGATGTTTATCTGGATGAGCTCCAGAAAATAAGTGAAGCCAGTGACGATTTGACGCAGATGCTCATGAATACGATTGGGAAAAAATGATGAATGAAGAGCAGTTCGCGCCGGCCAAAGACGGATTTAAACATCTTCCGGTACTGTACCGGGAAGTGCTTGAATATTTGACTTTCAGCGGCCCGTGCCGGATAATTGACGGCACAATCGGCTGCGGCGGTCATAGTTCTTTGATATTAAAAGCCAACCCGGAGGCGGAAATCCTGGGAATTGACCGTGACGGCGACGCGTTGGAGCGAGCCGGGGAAAAACTGGAATTCGCGGGAAACCGTATCCGGTTGAAACGCGGCAATTTCAGCGAACTGGCCGGCCTTGCGGCCGAGGCTGCCTGGGAGTCGGTGGACGGGATACTGTTGGATATCGGCGTGTCTTCGCCGCAAATCGACGATCCGGACAGGGGGTTTTCCCTGCGGCTGGACGGACCGCTTGATATGCGGATGGATAAGCGTTCACAGCTTACCGCCAGCCGCATCCTCAACCGGGAAACGGAAGTCGAACTGGCCCGTATTTTTTACGAATACGGCGAAGAAAGGCGCAGCCGGCGACTGGCGCGGGCAATCGTTGAAAGACGGAAGGAAAAACCTTTCGAACGTACTTTGGAGTTCGCGGAATTCTGCGAAAGCGTTCTCGGAAAAAGCCGGCCGGGGAAACTGCCGACGCCGACCAAATGCTTTCAGGCGTTGCGGATAGCGGTCAATGATGAGCTCGGCGAGTTGAGACGCGCCCTGGCTGAAGCGGTGCCGTTGCTGAAAGAAGGCGGACGTTTGGCGGTGATAAGTTTTCATTCGCTGGAAGACCGGGTAGTAAAGGAGTTCTTCAGGGAACAGGCGGCGTCATGTATTTGTCCCCCGGATTTGCCGGTATGTATTTGCGAACATCCGGCGCAATTGAGAATATTGACCCGCAAGCCGCTGACGGCTGAAGCGGATGAAATAGAATTTAACCGGAGGGCGGCTTCGGCCAAACTCAGAGTGGCGGAAAAATTATAAAAATTAAGGCGGAAAAATTATGAACATACAAGCAATAAACCTGAAGTCTGCAAAAAGACGGCGACAGGCCGTCGCTAAATCCACCGTTGCCGGGAGGGTTTACATTGTCGCGGGCTTTCTGTTTATCTTCGGCATGCTTGCGCTCTGCCTCAATTACCGCACCTGGCTTAACAAAAATATCGCGGATATCGACAAGCAGATCGCGTTTTACAGCCGGAAAATACATGAACTCGACCGCGAAATCGCGGATTTGCGGCTTAGAAAGGAAAACCTGAGCAGTTGGGCGCATGTCCAGAACAGGATGAGCGCGTTGAAACTCGATTTGAGACGGCCCGATCCGGTTCAACTTCAGGAACTGGTGCTCAGCCCGGAAGGAAACGATAAACGCCGGACAGGTCGGGACGACAAAAAGGTCGCAATGGTTTCCGGCGAATAAAGCAACGCTGTCCGTATCGTCCGACGTGTAGACAGCAATGTTAACTTTTGCAAAACGGACTCAGTAACATATAATGCTCACAGGTAACGATGCCCTTAGAATAAGGATAAAACTGGTGGCAACGGTTTTTATCCTGATTTTCGCCGGACTGTGGGGGCGGCTTTATTATGTCCAGATATTGCGCCACAAAGAACTTTACGGCAAGGCGCGTAAGCAATATACGACAGTCCGGACCACCGTCAGCAAGCGCGGCGAAATATTTGACGTCAACGGTAATCTGCTGGTCGGCAACATTCCCTGCGACGATATAATTGCCGATCCCAGCATTACTTCAAAAAACCTTTCCAAATGTCGTCAATTGGCGAAACTCCTCGCATACTACCTCAAGCTGGACTATGACATGGTTTTAGGGAAACTGACGCACAATACCCGTATCGCAACCGATGAAAACGGCGTCAAAACCACCGCTCCGCTGCGCTATGCCATGATTGCGCGACGGGTGCCGCTCGATACTGCGCGGGAACTGAAAAAAATAATCTCTCCCCCGAAACGGAAGAAAAACCGGAATGCCGGTTTCAGCGGGATTTTTTTCAAGGAAAGCTGTAAACGCTATTATCCCAAGGGTGAACTGCTGGCCAACATTCTCGGCTTTACCAATGTCGAAGAAGATGAAGTTATTCCGGTTATCGGGATCGAACGTTCATTGAATAAGAAAATATCCTCGTCCAAAGGTAAAGTCAGGTTTGAGCGTTCGCGCGACGGGCGCATACTTACCTACAGCGAGAAACAGGCGGAAGAAGCGCATGACGGCTGGGACGTTTACCTGACGATCGACGAGCCAATACAGGCGATAGTTGAGGAAGAGCTGGAAAAACTTTGCGAAAAATGGAAACCACGGGCTGCTTACGCGATAATGGCTGATCCTTATACCGGGAATATCCTGGCAGTGGCGCAGCGGCCCAGTTTCAATCCCAACGACCGCAGCCTGATGACCCCCGACGCCTGGCGGGTCAGGGTCAGCGCGGATACTTTTGAACCGGGTTCGACCATGAAGCCGATTGCTATTTCAGGAGCTGTTGACAACGGTATCGTAACCCCGGAAGTTA
>Ga0172377_10007365_pt1 | contig 11319 bp, 10 predicted proteins | sample Pumphouse3metaG_FD_119749 | JGI IMG/M metagenome (GOLD analysis project Ga0172377, IMG submission 119749) | Leachate microbial communities from a municipal landfill in Southern Ontario, Canada - Pumphouse #3 metaG | ecosystem: Engineered > Solid waste > Landfill > Unclassified | place: Canada... | reverse complement strand
CTCTAGAGGGGCTTGTGGGCATCTTCAGTAATATTCCCGTGATAGGACCGATTTTCAAGGAACGGTTAGTTTGGAAGAAAGCACCGTCTTTTGGCTTTATCGCTTTGCCAAATATCATCTTAAAAAAAGAGATCGTTCCTGAAATAAAGGGCTTTCTTGATACAGAAAAGTTAGCTGATTTTGCTTTGGATGTTTTTACTGATAAACAGAAACTCTCTCAAATATCTGAGGATCTTTTAGCTCATTTTCCTAAGACAGAAACAGCTAAAGAGATTGCTGAGTCTCTTTACAGAAGGTGGGGAGAAAAAAGTGAAAAACCCTAAACGAAAAAGCGTATTAAAACGGATAGTTTCCTATCTCCGTCCGTACTCAATGTATGCAGCTTTTGGGGTGCTGTCGTTACTTGTTTTGGCTTCAATAACTTTATATCTGCCACTTTTATTAGGGCAAGGGCTGATAGACGAAGTCTTAGTTAGCACAGATGGGCTGAAAAGTCTAAATGTCTTAGCTTTACATGCCATAGTTCTCTACCTTGTCAAGGGACTTTTTAGTTATGCTCAGCATTATAGTCTGGCTTATTTAGGACATGCGGTGGTAAGAGATATCCGCAAGGATTTATTGTCACGTATTTTGTATCTGCCGTTAGGCTATCACCAAAATACTAGAAAAGGCGAGATAATCTCCAAAGTTACAAGTGACATCAATAATTTACAAAACGCTGTAGGACAAGGTCTAGGAGAGTTTATCAACCAAGTGGTAACGGGTGTTGGTATTCTTGTCATTATTTTTGTTCTTAACTATCGTCTAGCACTTACAGCTGTTTTAGTACTACCAGTAATAGCTTTTTTAGTATGGTTTCTTAGCAAAAAACTGAGATTTTTAGCAAGACAGGTCCAAGCAAAGCTTGCAGATATCTCAGCAAGTCTGCAGGAGGTCTTATCTGGTATAAGGGTAGTAAAGGCTTACCGCGCAGAAAACAAGGAATTGGAACATTTAAAACGAGAAAACAATCGCTCCTTTGCTGTTAACATGAAATCAACAAGGATTATGGCTGGAGTACTCCCACTTATAGAGATAGTTAGTGTAATTGGAATTTTGATTGTCATCTGGCATGGTAGTAATGAGGTTATTGAAGGCAGAATTTCTGCAGGAACCTTAGTTAGTTTTGTAACTTATCTTGGTATGGCTTCTGGACCAATAACCTCTTTATCACGAGTTATTAGTGTGTTTCAACAAGCGTTAGCATCTGCTGAGCGTGTGTTTGAACTTATCGATGAGCCAGAGGAATTTGCCGGTGAAGACACAAAAAAGGATCTTGTCATTAGAAAGGGCAAGATCGAGTTTGATAGTTTAAGCTTTTCCTATGAGAATGAAGAGGTTTTACATCAGATCTCTTTTACCATAGAACCAGGTGAGGTTGTAGCTCTTGTTGGCCCAAGCGGATCAGGAAAAACAACAATAGCTAATCTGCTTATGAGGTTTTACAACCCAGATCGAGGTAGGATATTAATTGATGATTGTGATCTAGGTGATGTAACTTTGAATTCATTGAGGAGTCAGATTGGTTTAGTACCACAAGAGACTTTTCTTTTTGCTGGTACTGTTTATGAAAGCATTGCTTATGGGAAAGAGAATGCTTCGTTTAACGAGGTACAAGTTGCAGCAAAACAAGCTAATGCCCACGATTTTATTTTGCAGCTTCCAAAAGCCTATGACACTGTTATTGGCGAAGAGGGGACTAATCTTTCAGGGGGGCAAAGGCAGCGGATTGCTCTAGCACGAGCGATTCTAAAGGATCCAAAGATCCTAATACTCGATGAAGCTACATCTAGTCTTGATGCTGAAAGTGAAAAAGCAGTTCAAGAGGGATTTGATATCCTAAAAGAAGGTAGAACATCCCTTGTGATTGCTCATAGACTCTCTACAATTAAGAATGCAGATAGAATCTTAGTATTAAAAGATGGCTGCATAGCTGAATCTGGCACTCACGAACAGCTCTTAAACTTAGGTGGACTTTATTATAGATTGTATAGCATGACCGGTTCTACTGAAAATGGTGTACTCCATTAATTACTAGAGGTCACAGAGCTTGAAAAAGCGAATTAGTAGGAGGGAATCCATGACCATTCTTATTGTCAGTAACGGGCATGGAGAAGATATTCTTGCTTCAGAGCTCGGCAAAAAAATAGTAGCCAATACCACTTATAAGGTGCTAGCTCTTCCACTTGTAGGTCAAGGATTGGCATATGATAAATCTGGTATAAAGAAGATACACGCCCAGCCACTACTTCCAAGTGGAGGCTTTGCTTATCTAGGTCTTAAGAATCTGCAAAAAGATATTTCAGCAGGTTTGTTTAGTCAACTTTCAAAACAAAAACTTGTTTTAAAAGGTCTCAAAGACGTTAAACTTGCTATTTGTGTAGGAGACACCTATAATTTGTTTTTTACATCTAAGTATTTAAAAGCGAAAAAGGTCTTTATTCCAACGGCAAAGTCTAATTATATTAAGCCACACTCTTTTTTAGATAGACAGATTATGAAAAAAAATGCCTTAGTTGTTTTCCCAAGAGATGAAGTCACTGCTTTTGATCTTAGAAAACATCAGATTAAGGCACGTTTTTTAGGAAATCTAATGATGGATGCGCTAGACCCCAAAGGTATAGATTTTAAACTCAAAGACCCTATAGGTATCTTGCCTGGTACAAGACATGATGCAATAGATAATCTGGAAGCTATTTTAGAGATCGTATCTTTGACTAAGAACTGTGACGACTATCTAGTCGCACTAAACAGTGAATCTAAATCAGAAAATGTCGCCAACAAAAATGGTTGGATTGAAAGCAAAAACAAACCCAATTATGCTTTTAAGTTATTAAGAAAAGGCACAAAAAACGTATTTCTTTGCAAGGGTCTTTTTAGTGATATTATTACGAAATCACAGGTTGTTATCGGACTTAGTGGAACAGGAAATGAACAGGCAGCTGGCCTTGGTAAGCCTGTAGTGAGCTTTATAGGACCTGGGACACAATTTACCCCCTATTTTGCTAGAAAACAAAAGAAATTGCTTGGTGATGCAGTATTATTCTTAGATGAGGACAAAAGTAAAGAAGACATCGCTAAAGCAGTTGACAGGCTTTATCTAGATCCATTACTTTGCAAGCAAATGGGCCTTGAGGGTAAAGCGAGAATGGGCCAATCTGGAGCTGCAAGTAAAATGGCGGATTTAATACTGGCTTTCTTAAAAGGGGAGGTGGTTTTTTGAGTATTAGAGCAGAAAATCTAGTAAAGATTTACGGGCAAAGAAAAGTAGTCAATGATGTATCGATTGAAGTTAGCCGCGGCGAAGTTGTTGGTCTGTTGGGACCAAACGGTGCTGGAAAAACCACGACCTTTTATATGATTGTTGGCCTTGAAAGCGTAAATGAAGGGACCATCTTCTTGGATGATCATGAGATAACTCATCTATCAATGTATAAGAGAGCTTTACAAGGTATTGGATATCTACCTCAAGAGCCTTCAGTCTTTCGTAAGTTATCTGTAGAAGATAACATTATGGCGATTCTTGAAGCCAGAGGAGCCGACTTAAAAACTCAAAAAGTGCGAACCAATGAACTCATTGAGGAGTTTAAGCTTGGGGTGGTAAGAAAAACCAAAGGTATTCGTCTCTCAGGTGGTGAAAGAAGGAGAACAGAAATAGCTAGGGCTCTTGCAGCCGACCCTTCTTTTATTCTGCTTGATGAACCTTTTGCGGGAGTAGATCCCATCGCAGTTGCGGATATTCAAGAGATCATTGCACTCCTTCGAGAGAAGAATCTTGGTGTTTTGATAACAGATCACAACGTCAGAGAAACTCTGACTATTACTGATAGAGCCTATATCATGCATGAGGGACGCATTTTAGTTGCAGGAAGCTCTAAAGAAATTGCTGAAGATCCAGAAGCAAGACGGCTCTATTTAGGGGAGCGCTTTTCTTTATGAAGCTGTTATCTATTTTAGACAAGTATATTTATCAAGAGCTGATTCTGCCATTTCTGTTTGGAGTTCTAGCCTTTGCCAGTATCTTTGTTGCAGCGGATTTAGTCTATTTAGCTAGAGTTGCAGTAAGTGTAGGTGCTCCGTTTCTTCAAGCAGTAGAACTGGCATTAATGAAATTTCCTCAAGTGCTTGTCTATGTCTTACCTATGTCAGCGTTAATGGGTGTACTTTTGGCAGTAGGCAAGCTATCTCAAAACAGTGAGCTCATTGCTGTTCAAGCTTCTGGACAAAGCTTTTGGCGCACATTTCGCCCAATTATTGTTTTTGGGATAATCGTTACTTTGCTTGGGCTTTTCGTAAATGATATTTTGGCTCCAGCTGCTATAACTAGATATGAAGCACTCTTTAATCAGATGGTAAGAAATAAACCTATGCCTGTAATTAAAAAAAACGTTATTTTAGAGGAATACCAGGGAGGTCTTTTAAAGACTCTACTATATGCAACAAAGTTTGACCCAACTACCAATACCTTTACTGATATTAGCTATTTTACTTTCGAAGGTGGGAAACCCGAGTCAACAACTCAAGCTAAAAAAATGGTTTGGACAGATAAGGCGTGGTATCTAGAACAAGGCCGCACTATTTTTTATGATAATCTAAAAACTACAGAGATGACGTTTGATCGAAACACTCAGCCTGTCTCAATTAATTATCAGCCCAGCGATGTAACGCTAGTTAATAAGGATCCTAGTCAAATGGGAATTAGAGAGTTAAGAAAACGCATTCTTTTAACAAATGGTCAAGGAGACATCAACGATCTTTTGATAGAGTATCATCAAAAGATCTCCATACCTTTTGCCAGTTTAATCTTTGCTCTTTTGGGAGCAACCCTAGCTGCCTCGTCACCGAGAAGCGGCTCTGCGAGAGGTTTTGGTTTAAGTATTGCAATCGTGTTTTTATACTATGTTCTACTTACTTTATCATCAGTATTAGGTCAAGGAGGCCACTTGCCTCCAATTATAGCCGCTTGGACCCAAAATATCATTATAGGAGCATGGAGTTTAGGTTTGGCTTTAAAAAGGGGGCGATAAGCATGGGGTTATCATTCAGTGGTATAGTTTTGATAATTGTACTAGCTATAACAGGCGGTGCAATAGCATTTATTGGTGATAGATTAGGACTAAAAGTAGGTAAAAGAAGGTTGTCACTTTTTGGATTGAGGCCAAGGTATACCTCGATGCTTATAGCTGTTATTACTGGCATGATAATTACTGTTACTACTATCGGACTTTTATCTGCTATATCAGTTGAAGTCCGCACAGCTTTATTTGGCTTAGAAGAGTTAAAAACGACCTTGGCAAATCAAAAATCCGAACTCGAAATCAAAGAAAACGATCTTCTAAAGCTTTCTGAGCTGATTAATCAAACGACGGCTGAACTAGAACACATAGATGAGCAAAGGCTTTCAGCGCTTAACGAGTTAAACGAAACAGACTCTAAGCTAAAAAAAGTAAATCAAGATTATGAACAAGTAAATCAGCAGCTTATAGAAAAAGAAGAATTACTTGAGCAAAAAACTGGTGAGCTACAGCAAGCCGAAGCTAGAGTCGATGTGTTAAAAGAGGTTGAGCAGCGCCTCACAGCTACAATTGAGGAAACAACAAAAGCGAAGGAGTATACTGAAGAATCCTTAGGGCGCCTCTACGGTGGGTATATTCTGTTCCAAGCGGATGAGACCATTTATAATACTGTAGTCTATGGCGACGCAGAAAGTATAGAAAAACAGTTCTATGAAGCAATCCAGATTGCTGATGCTTTAGCTTTTCAAAGAGGTGCAAGAAGTGATCAGAGAGCCTTTAAGGCACTAAGTATTATTGGAGATGATCTAAACTCCATTAAGGATCTAGCTAGAGTAGCTAGCCAAAGTATCAATGGTGTTTTTAGAATTGTAGCTTGGGGTAACACAGTTTTAGGAGATCCACTAGCTTGTTACTTTGAGTATCGGCCTAGACAAATGATCTACACTCAAGGTGAGGTTTTAGCTGAAACTGTTTTAGAAGCAAATGCAAATCCACAAAGTATATTTGAAGAGATTGCCACAATGCTAACTGATCTTGGCATAGAAGCACGTACAAAAGGGATGCTAGTTGGTGAAAATGGTAAGGTTGTTGACGTACCGATAAGAAGTCTTCAAGCAGCTATAAATGAAGCATCTGATCAAAATGGTCCTGTTAAGATTAAGGCTTTGGCTGCTCAAGATATAATCACAACGGAGTATCCGATATATTGTGAGTTGGAGGTGGTCGTTTTACCAGAAAACACATAGAGGGACAAAACTGTTTTTAGATAATTTATTATCTATGAGGAGGGAGAAAGATGAGAGTCAAAAAGCTCTTGCTTTTGATGATTGTTCTTCTTCTATTCTCAACTCTAACTCATGCTGAAGTTGTGGGGAAAAGTTATCGACAAGAGGTTTGGCAAGTTGTCATAAACAGACTTGTTGAGATTCCAGACTACGTTAGGATTTTGCAGTACTCTGATTTAAGCCGTATGGAATTTGCTGTTGTGTTAGGAAGACTTCTAGAAGAACATCCGGGATTAAACATCCATTTGCAGCGTTCCATTCAAACTGTCTCTTGGGAATTAGGCAAATTAGGCTACACGTTTTAAGCAAAGTTTCCCATCTAGGAGAGTAGCAACTCTCCTAGAGAAATGGAAGCGTGTATGGAAAATCCTGTTATTATTGATTTTTTAAGGAAAGAACAAACGTTAAAACAGCTAACGATTTAAATGTTACTAAAGGAAGGAAATGCCTTTCTATTGAAGAATATAAATGAGTAGGTAATTGAAACAATTTAAGGTGGCGCATGTCTGCATTTTTGTTTCAACTCATTTAGAGGGCAGTATTTTAGTTACTGAGAACTGTTCTCAAACACGGAATTTATTTACCATAACCAGAGGGGGTAAGGTTTATATGAGACAAAAATTCACCAAAATGATGGCGTTCGTTGTTGTTGTAGTTTTAAGCTTTGGTCTAGTAGCATCTGCTAATTTCCCAGATGTTCCTACAGATCACTGGGCATATGATGCTGTCACTAAATTAGTTGACGAAGGTTTACTTAGTGGTATGCCAGATGGTACATTTAGTGGCGCAGAACCAATGAATAGGTATTCTGTAGCAGTATTAGTTTCCAGACTCCTTGATAGAATTGCAGCTCAACCTGCAAGCGTGGTTGAAAAAGTTATTCAACAACCTGTTACAGTAAATCAACCTGTACAACCAGTTATTGAAAAGACTATTGAAAGAGTTATTCAAGAGCCTGTCGAAGTAACTAAGATTATTGAAACAGAATATGTAGAAAAACCAGTTATCGAAAAGCACATTGTGCATGAATTTGCTGGTCTTACAGAAGCTGAAGTAGCTGCCCTTGTTGATGAGAAATTGGTGAACGTTATCGATGATGTCGAAGACGTTATGAATACTTCAGAGAATCGTATTTTCCAATTTACATCAAATAGACTTAAGACTCTAGGTAATGAAGTTGCAACAGCTAATGCTAATGCAGATGCTGCTGTAGCTGAAGTAGAGGCTCTTAAGCTACAGGTCGAAGAAGCAGACGCACTTACTTCAACTAAATTGACAGTTTTGTCTAACGATGTTGCAAATCTCGAAAACTTTGCTGATAACATCAATGAAACTATCGATGACAAGATTGCAAATGCAGATAGTACCAAATCAGTTAATGAGTTAAAAGATCAACTTGATGCTCAAAACGACAAGATGCTATCGATGGATAAGCAACTTAGAAACACAAGAATCATTGCAATACTAGGCTTATTAGCAGGTATCGCAGGTATCGTAGTTGGTTTTGTAGTTAAATAATAGAACACGCAGTGTAAGAATGAAACGGTGGCATACTGCCACCGTTTTTTTAACCACTAACCTTGTGTAATTATGAGTGTTAAGATAAATCCTACATATAGTTAAAAAGATGTTTCTTAGAGATCTAAATGAAGTAAGGTGATTGGATGTATTACTTGGGGATAGATCCGGGCAAAGATAAATGCGGGCTAGCGCTAGTTGATGACACAGGCAAGGTTATCACGCAAAAAATAGTTTCTTCAAGGGATCTAATAGCTGAGATAAAGGGTATTTGTAAAACTGATGAAGTTAAACTAATTATAGGTGACGGTACAACATCAGAAAAATTTTTAGCTTTATTAAAAGAAATCGACTTACCAATCGAGATTGTGACAGAAAGTTACTCTACCTTAGAGGCGAAGGATCTTTACTTTGAGGAAAATGGGTATGGCTGGCAAATTTTGCTTCCCAAAGGTTTAAGGAGTATTAGAAGGCCTTTGGATGACTATGCAGCGAGGATATTGGTGGACAGGTATTTAAAAGCCAACAGAAACTAGTGCTACCAAATATTAATTTAAGGATAAGACAATAGAAGGAAAAATATTCTTTTCTCGAGAAGATATAGTAATACATTTAATTCTGGAAAGAAGAGGGTGGCAACTTTATGACAAAAAAATATTATACCGCCCTTGCTTTAATTTTTATTGTGATAATATCTTGCGCCAGTTTAGTTTTTGCGGAAGCGGAAACTGAAGCCCACGAATTTAAAATATTAGTTGGCTCAGGGCTGTTAAATTCCGATGAAGCTAATAGTGTACTACAAGCTGATAATAGTAGTCCATATGAGCTAGCAAGCTTAATTGGAAGAGCTTGGACGAGAGTAATTGGCATAAAAAACGATAGCTTTAGCACTAGATTTATAATTGACGTTCCAGCCATTTTTGGTCAGATTCCTGAGCTAAAGTTAGAATACACGAATTTGACAATAGAGACTCTTGAGTCACTGATGGGTCTAACATACAGATACCGCAGTGAACTAAGTGATTTAGGTTATGGCTTTTATCTGGGTAGCTTTGCAGTCTATCAAGAGCAAGATCACCTTACTTTATATGGACTCTGGAATGAAGATAAGGAACTTGAAACAATACTTACTGAGATGGTAAGGCCGTTTGTTGCAAGCTATACAGAAGAGATAGCTGATTGGGCTCGTTTTAAGCTGGAATATGTAGCTTTATCTGAAATGAGCAAAAGGCTTGCAGGGGAAATCCAGTTAGGCAATGTTTCAGTAGGCGGTGCTCTGTCAGCAAATAGAGATGAACCTTACCGCTTTGAAGCAGCAGTAAAGGTTGGTGAAGTTCAAGTAGGAGCTGGCTTTACTGCTGGAAGTGATTTGCGTGGAAATAGACTTTTTGAGATTCCTGATTTGGGTTTCTCCTTAAAACTAGGTGAAGTGCAATTGGCTACTTATTTGGATGATCCTGTTTATTCGTATATTTACCCAGACGGACACGAGTCCAATGATTTAGATTTTACTGACGTCCCTCCAAATTTAAAAGAACAAATTGACATTCCACAGGTAACTTCTTTGGTCGTCGGCATTCCAATATGGCAGAGGGCTGTTTTAAGAGCTGGATTGCTGTATGGAGAAGTCAATGACCAGGAAAAGGGCGTAGCAATAACAAAAGGAGCAACTGCAGGTATTAAAATCAACATCATGCAAGCAAGTATTCAAGCAGATTATCAGTATTACAATCGAGAGAATGAGACCGAAAGTAATACTGCACGCCTTAAGCTTGGTTATGGCATCACTGATAGCACTTATATAAATCTTGCTTATCGTCTGGTGACTTCTTCAGAAAAGCTAACCGGTAAGACAGCTGATGAGAACTTAGCCACAGCAGAAATAAGTATTCAGTTTTAAAGAGGAGGAACTTCTATGAAGAGATGTTTAACTGTCCTTTTAGTATCGTTGATGTTAGTTTTGCCTTTAGTGACAATGGCAGCTGAAGTACCACCTACCCATCAAGCGCTTACCGAAATTGAGGTGATGCTTTACGGTGGAGCTAGTGAAGGACCTTTAGTTAATAGATTAAGTAGCATTGAACAAGATCTTTTTGGATCAGTGAAAACTGGGGCTTTTGTCCAGCGTTTAGCTAGTGCATACAACTATATCACTGGTGAAAGTCTTGCAGAAGGGTCGGTTATATTAAAGCTTAATGTTATTGAGTGGGCTTTATTTCAAAATCTCTCTACAGGATCAATTGTAAGTCGAATTGGTGAAATAGAAAACCAATTTTATGGACAGTTGTCTACCGGTAGCATATTTACAAGAGTAAACACAATTAGTAGCGATATATTTCCAGCTAGCAGTTTTAATGTGGAAAGCGTCAAGATGCCTAGTGGAACTATGGTAAAAGTTAAATTAGATACTGACTTGAATTCCGAGCAGACAAAGGCCGGAACAGTGGTCGCTTACACTGTAGCTGAGGACGTAGTTGTAAATGAAAGACTAGTTATCCCTGCTGGAGCTCAAGGTAGAGGAACTGTCCTTAGTGTAGAACCATCGGGAAATATGGGTAAAGGCGGATCTATTGAAATCTCTTGGGGTACCCTTAAAGCTATCGATGGCACTAGAGTTGACGTTGGCATGACAGAAAAGACTATTAATGCATTTAATCTTGGCAAAAATGAAATTAGTGCTGCTTCATCAGTTGCAGGTGGAGTTGTGATAAGCCCAGTAGGCTTAGCGTCAGGTTTGTTTGTTAAAGGCAAAGAAATGATAGTTCCGGGAGGAACCCGCTTTTCTATTGAAGTTAAATATGAGACCAGAATCGGTGGCGTTCTATTTAACTAAACGAAACGATTAGAGAGCCGTTGTTTAACGGCTCTAATTTGTTATTCGGATTACTAATAGTGCAGGAATTGGCAGCTAAATGTGGAAACAAAATAAAGGACAAAACTGTGGACAAGTCTGAGGATGTTTTTTGGAGGTAGGATGATGCACAAAAGACTGAACAAGTGCGGATTTTTGTTATTATTATGTTTGATTTTATCACTTAGTGTTATAGCAACTGATATTTATAGATTAGGCCCTGGCGATCAACTCGTGATTACAGTCTGGGAAAGACCCGATCTTAAAACAGAGGTTGTAGTCGGTCCAGATGGGAGAATAGCAGTTCCTTTTGCTGGGCAGTTAAATGTTAATGGATTAACCTTAGAGGAAGTTGAGACAACTCTAGTAGGAAAGCTACAAGCTTATATTTTAGATCCCTTAGTTACCGTACAGGTTGCAAAATATCGTACATTTAGAGTCCAAGTTTTAGGGAATGTTGCTAGACCAGGTTTTTACAATCTTGAATCTAGCAGTACATTATTAGATGCATTGGCACTTGCCGGAGGGCCTTTGCAGACGGCTGATCTGGAAAACATTCAAGTCGGAAATGACCAGGTTAATGTAGCAGAAATTTTAAAAAATCCAAATT
>Ga0172377_10007358_pt1 | contig 11325 bp, 10 predicted proteins | sample Pumphouse3metaG_FD_119749 | JGI IMG/M metagenome (GOLD analysis project Ga0172377, IMG submission 119749) | Leachate microbial communities from a municipal landfill in Southern Ontario, Canada - Pumphouse #3 metaG | ecosystem: Engineered > Solid waste > Landfill > Unclassified | place: Canada... | reverse complement strand
CTGGGATTACCATTCTTAGGTCGTTACCTACCATTGCCGTGCTTTTGCTTTTGGTGGTCTTCGTTCCTCACTTCTCCCTGTATGTTGTCGGGCTTGCCCTCTTCCCGGTCATCTACCAAGCCACCTTTGAAGGCAGCAGCCGAATTTATAAAACATTCGAATATGATCTTCTTCTTAAAGGAAGAAGACACTGGTTAAGCAACATCACTAGAATTATCTTCCCTCTTTCTATGGATTACATCCTTCTTGGTTTCATCCAAGCTTTAGGAATGGGATTCAAAGTCGAAATCATGTCTGAGACCTTCGCTTACAATTCCAATTATCAGGGATTAGGCAAAATCATCAAGATGTATTCTGATAATCTTGAATATGAAAAAATGGTGGCCTATGTTCTCTTGGCCATCATCACCAGTCTAATTTTGGATGGACTGCTACTCCTAGTCAAAAAGCAGGTTGAAAAGAAGATTGGTATAAGCAAAGAAGAAAACAGTACTGATTTAGTACTAAAGTAAGAATAGTACTAAATTAGGACTAATAATTTAAATAGTACCATAATAGTACTAATTTATTAAAACTATTTTATTAAAAAACAATAGTAGATATTTGGTACTAATATAATACTATTTCCTAAATATCCACTAATTATTTGTTTCTAGTTTTTCTTCTTTTATTTTTATTAACATAATAAACATTATCCGAAGTTAAAATAATAGGACTAACACATACCTTTTAAGAAGAACACTGTGCTAGGCCTATTTCACAATCCTTATACTAAATATACTAATTTAGTACTAATTCCAAATCAAACTTGCTAGGTATAAGTATGCTTCTTTTTCTATTTTGAGTTTGATTTCAAAATGTATATAATTTAGTACTAAATTACTACTTTAATAAAAATAGTACTAATTTATATAATCAATATTAGATTGGTATTAAATTAGTACTATATTTCTACTACTTACATTCAGACTCAATTATCTGTCTAGTAATATAGGCGGCCTTCATACAAGCCTGATTGAGAAGAGTCTGATACTGACTGAGGTTGCTATCGGTGTTGGCGCTATCCGAGATGGTACGGATTATCTGGAACGGCGTTTTAGCCATATAACAGACTTGTCCTACCGCAGCCGATTCCATATCCACGGCTAAGGGGGAATCAAAGTCTTCGAAGAAGGAGGAAGGGATCTTGTCAACAGTTATAAAGGAGTCCCCGGAGAGGATCGTTCCGGTAACTACATCCTTGTCATTCAAAGCCAGGGCTTTCTTGATGCCTGCTTTATCACAGGTGAAGTATAGAGGCATCATCGACATCTGACCTTTCTTATATTTGAACTTGGTCAGATCGACATCATGGTAGGCGCATTTGGTGGCTATCAAAGTGGAAAGGGGTTTGAGTCGGCTAGTCAATGATCCGGCTACACCGGTGTTGTAGACCTTGTCGACTTTGATGTTGTTGAGGAAGGCCCCAAGAGAATAAGCCATGCTGACTTTCCCGACTCCGCCTTTCATGCCATAGATGGTGGTGTCACCTAAACAGTCCATGTAAATGTTTTCCAACATTCCCACGCCGGTTTTAGTGGCAGTGGTGGAATTGAAGAAAGCCGATATTTCTTCATCCATCGCAAAGACAATCAAAACCGAGCGATGCTTATTCATTGGTCTGAATTTGGCTTTCTACCGGTTTGCGCTTGCGGTACTTAGGTTCTTTTAAGGCTTTCACAACCTTGTGGGGATTGTTGAGGTAAAGTTCATCGAAGCGGACGCGGTTTCTTTCTTCCTTGGTGAAAAGCTGGATAACGATGTCTTTGGCATCGATTAAAATCCATTTAGAGTCGTTTTTCCCTTCCACATGGTCGATTTCGTGATAGTTGTCATATAAAGACTGCTTGGCGGTGCTTTCAAGCGCCTGAAGCCTTCTGTCGTTAGAGGCGGAAGCGACAATGTAATAAGAAACATAAGGCGTTTTATCTCTGGCGTCATAGACAATGACATCTTCGCCATAGTTCCAGCTTAAGTCGTTGGCAATATTGATGGGACGGACCGCAGTAATGCGGCCTTTGTTTCTGATTACTAAAGTCTTCTTACTTCTTTTTGAATTCAGCATATTGTTTATTTCTCCTATTTTTTATTTTAGATAACTAGCGTACATGCTTTTCGTCAATGGATTGCTACTGAAGTCGATTCCGGCTTTTTCAAAGTACTGGGCGTGTTCTTTTAAAAGAGCGGCGAAGCCTTTGGTAATATTAGCAATGCAGGCTTCCCGCATTCCTAAGGTATCAAATTGCCGGGTAGGCTCACATTTATCGGCGGCGTAGATGCATTTTTCTAAGTCACTCATCATGCCTTTGCCGGTACAGTGGAATTCAATGGCTTGGAGCACACTTTTGTTGTCGACACCGAAGAGTTTGTTAGCTAGATAACTGGAGACAAACTGATGGTAGCTAAAACTTGGCATTGGCTCGAACTGGCTAAAAAACAAATCCATGTAGACCTTTTGCTTTTCTTGGCTGAGGTCTTTCCCAATGTCATGGAAGAGACCGGCTTGAAAGGCAAGACAGGGATCAAGATGGTTGCCTTTTGCAATCTCATAGGCAGTTCTTGCCACGCTGATTGAATGAAGATAGCGGTGAGGATTAAGAATTTGTTTTACGGAGGGCATGAAATAGAGTTCATGGTCAACGATATAGTTTAATACATCTAAGGGGGCATGGAGGTCTTTTCCAGTACGGATATCGGTTGAAGAAAAAGTATTAGTGGCTGTTTCTATAATCCGAATATGGTAATTCTTAATGGCTTCATCATCCTTAGAATAAAAAGGTCTTGCATAGGCAACCATCTGGATAAGACCAGCTAATTCTCCAATGTCTTTCCAGTCTTTGAGCCGGTCCATCTGGTCATAGCCAATCAAAAGATAGAGCTTTCGGTCGGGAAACTTTGAAAGGAAGTATTTTACCGTATCGATTGAATAATTTACCTCAGACACGGAATTGATTTCAAAATCCGAAATTTCAAAGTTCTTTCTGTTTTTGAGGGCCAGCTCTAGCATTTCTTTTCGGTCTTTTATGTCGCTAGGATTCTTCCAGCGGGGATTCTTGGCCGGAATGAAGATGACTTTCTCCGCATTCAAAAGACGGCAGGCTTCTTCAGCAATGCTAAGATGCCCATTATGGATGGGGTCAAAACTTCCGCCGAAAAGAATAATTGGTTGCATCAAGAAAATTACCGGGCGTTTTCCACTAACACTTCAACGCCGTTAGGCGCAAAAACGTCGATTTCCTGATCCACACCGATATAATCGAAGATGCCTAATCCCACAATCCGAATTCTCATTTTTTCAGCCTTTTTGCTGACAACGTGGGTGATGGTCAAATCCGAACTGCTCCTGATCTTATTGCTCTTAGAAGTGATGCTGTCGTCATTGGACAAGGAAGTCAGATAACTGTCCGCCTTGCTGGTTTTGAGTTTTTCAACATCCACATCATTGGAAATCAATCCAAGAATGTCGGTCTTAGAGCCCGAAACCAAATCTATTCTGACAAAATTGGAAATAACCAAACTTTGGTTAGCTTTCAAATTGAATTTCTGGGGTTCGATGGTTTTGCGGGGAAGGACATATTTCACAACTTCCGGCTCTAAGAAAGAAATAAGGGATTTGGGATTGTAAATGCCAGGAGTATCGTAAATGTAAGACTTATTATCTAACGGAATGGAAATTACATCCAAAGTAGTTCCGGGATAATTGCTGGTAGTGATCATATTGTCAGTGGAATTGGTGTAATCCATCAAAAGGCAGTTGATCAAAGATGATTTCCCAACTTGATAAGCGCCAAAGAAATAAACGGATTTGCCATTGCGAAGAACATTGATCTGTTTGATGACTTCTTTGATGTTGGAAGGATTGATTCCGGAAGAGGAAGTCAAAAGAATCTTCTGCGGATGAATGTTGTCCTTAGCAAGTTTCTCAGTAACATAATCAATCAGATTTTGAGATGAAAAGTCTTTAGGAAGCACATCCATCTTGTTGATAAGAACAAGAACATTTTTCGGCAGATATTTGCCAATGCCATCTAAGATTGAGCCAGCCGGATTAAAGGCATTGAGAACATAGACGGCTAAGGCATCATGCTCTTTAGCATCATTAAGAATAGTGACATAATCCAGGTTGAAATCCGGATTCTTTCTTAGGGATGAGAAATGACGCAATTTAAAGCATCGCTCGCAGAGGGTTTCCTCTCCGCTGACGAACTTTTCAGGTGGAACGTAACCGACTTCATTAGGGTCCTGATCCTGAAGGATGGCGCCGCAGCCATAGCAACGGCGGACACGGATTTCTTCAGTCAGACCACTGGTTTTGTTTTTCTTGAAGAACATATGTTATTCTCCTTTTCCTATTCTTAACGGGCAGGGAAGGCCTAGTCTTCCTTGTCGACGGTATTTTTCCCGGAAGTGTTTATCCAGGCCTCGTACCATCTTAGTTGGAATATTGTCTTTCGGACTTAAAGGTTCAGTCAGTATCAGACGGCCATGAATTTTAGAGGTGTAGATGCCATCGGTATAAAGCTGATCCCCGACAAAGACACAGTCCTCGACTTTAAGGTTCTCTTTTTTGAGAAACTTCAGGACTTTTCCTTTGAAGAATTTTAAGGCAAAGGAGAGATAAGGAACCTGCAGTTTTTTAACATAGGGAGAAACCCTTTTGTCACGGTTGTTGGAAATTACTATAAGCTGGATATGAAGCTGAGCTAACTCATCACGTAAAGCAAAGACACGAGGGGAAGGAGTATCAGTGAAGGCCGTATCAAGCGTCTGGTCCAAATCAGCAATCACGGCTTTGACGCCTAGGGATACAAAAAACTGAGGGTCAATATCGTAGATGGATTGGCAAGTAAACGACGCTTTTGTTTTTTTCATCAACACTATTATATCCTAAGACGTTATTTCTTGGGATTTTCTTTCTCAAACAGATCGAAAAGACTCAGTTGGGTATCGGCTTTGTCGACATTGGCTTTGACGCTAACCGGCTTTGCCATGACCGGGGCTTCGATTAAAAATCTGTCATCAATGACTTGACCGAAATCGTGGACACCTATGATCGGGGCTTTGCCTAACCAAGGGATGTTCTCGCGCATTTCGGAGTTGATTTCAACAGGATCAAGGTTTCCTAAGTCCAAGGCAACATTGCTCTCCGGAGTAGCTAAACCGGAATAGTTAGACTGACCACGGACTTTATTGACTTTAGAAACGGAAATTAAAGTCATAGGGTTCTTCTTAAAGATTCGTACCAAGTTGGATTTAGGCCCTAGACGGTTAGTGGTCGGAATACGGCTGGAATTGATCAATCGGGCAGCTCTTCGATTGGAGACAGCAAGAAGCAAAGAAGCTTCCTTGCTAGAAAAAGTAACCAAAGAAATCAAAGGGGCATTATCGATGGAAGAAGAAATAGCCTTCACGCCGACAGCCGTAGGTGAAACTACTTCGACTTCCGACTCGTTGAAACGGGAGGCACGGCCGATATTATCGACGACCATAATATCACTGTTTCCGCCGGTCATCTCGACGCCGACGACTTGGTCATCACCTGACAACAATTTGCAGGCTCTCAATGGACGCTTTGTAAGTCCGGATTGTTCTAAGGATTTCAAAGTAAGACGTTTGATTTTATTTAGAGCAGTCAAGATAATTACAAAGATACCATCTCTGAATTCATTGCATAAGAAGACCTTAATAATTTTTTCATCCGGTTTAAGGGTTAAAAGATTATTCAGATGCTTGCCTTCTTCCTTCCATTTCAAATCGGTAAGCATATAGATAGGGAGGTAACCATAATTGCCTTTGGCAGTGAAGAAAAGCAAGCTATCGTGAGTGGAACATTTCTGGTCGAATACCACCCGGTCGCCTAATTTGATCTTCGGAATATTCAGAGGATCATTAGCGGAATTGGCGTCTTTGCAGGCTTGGTAGGACTTAGGAGTGGTGCGTTTAGCATACCCATCCTCAGTAATGCAGACATAGCATTCCTCTTTGGCAATCAGCTTGGTTTGGTCGACAGCTTTGAAGTCAAGCTTCTCATCCAGGATGGCAGTCTTTCTTTCAGAGCTGTAGTTTTTCTGGATTTCCTTTAGAGTGGTAATGATTTCATGGTCGAGTTTATCGGAATCAGAAAGGATTCCTTTCAATCTTTCAATATCAGCATTAAGATTGGTTTCTTCAATTCTTAGGGCATTGATATCAGTATTGCTTAAACGATACAAAGGCAACATGGCAATTGCTTCGGACTGACGTTCAGTGAAGCCATAGTCTTTCATCAACATCTGCTTCACACTTTCCTTGCCGGAGCAGGCCTTAATCTTTGGAATCAATTCATCAATGATAGGATAGACTTTGACTAAGCCGAAGACGATTTCCAAACGGTCTTTGTCGGTCTTTAAGTCAAAGCCGGCGGATTTAGTCTCAATGACTCTTTGGTGATCGATGTAGGCATCAATGATTTCCAATAAGGACATCGTCTTAGGATGACCTTTATCAATAGCCAGGAAATTGCAGCCAATGGTGTTTCTAAGAGCGCCTTTAGTTTCTAAGTAGTTAAGAATATCGCTAGGATTGGCTCCTTCCTTGACTTTGATGATAATCTTGACATTATCCTTAGCGGATTCATCCACGATTTCTTCGATGTTGTCGAGATTATCGGTGTCTTTGCGCTTATTGAGACTGGCTACAAAGTCAATCTTGACCAAGCCAAAAGGAATCTCGGTTATGATAATTTCATTGTTTTCTTTATCAATTTCGGTCTTGGCATACAAATAGAAAGAGCCTTTTCCGGATTCATAGATGGTTCTTAAAGCGGCTTTATCATCAATGATGCCGCCAGTCGGAAAATCAGGTCCAGGAATGAAGGAAATCAAATCATCGAGGTTGGCTCTCTTATGCTGCATACGGTAAATAACAGCCGAGATGACTTCTTTAAGGTTATGGGAAGGAATATAAGTCGTAGAACCAACGGCGATGCCGCTGGTGCCATTAATCAGCAGGTTAGGGAATTTTGAAGGGAGAACGGTAGGCTCCAAGGATTTATCATCAAAAGTCGGAACCATTTCGACGGTTTCCTTTTCAATTCCGGAAACCAAGTATTCGCTTAAGGAAGAAAGACGGGCTTCAGTGTAACGGTAAGCAGCGGCGGGATCATCATCTAAAGATCCGTTGTTTCCTTGAAAATCAATAAGTGGGGCTTCCATCTTCCAGTTCTGGGAAAGATGAACTAAGGCATCATAAATAGAAGAATCGCCATGGGGATGAAAATGACCCATGATGTGTCCGACAATAGTGGCGCATTTGACAGTCGGTTTAGTGAAGACCTGACCCTGCTCAAACATATCGTAAATGATTCTTCTCTGAACCGGTTTCAGACCATCTCGGACATCAGGTATAGCACGGTCAGTGATGACAGCCTTGGCATAACGGTCAAAGGCCCCAATCAAGACTTCGCTCATTCCGGAAGGAACAATGTTTTCTTTGATTTCCGGAACAACTTTTTTATTACTTTTCACGAGCTACCTCCTGCGTAAATGTATCTTTGGTGGAGAAATCGATGTTGTTATCAATCCAGTCTTTGCGGCGGTCAGAATCCTTTCCTAAGAAAAGATCGACTTTATCGTGGGCATCGTCATCGTCATGAATCAGAACCTGAATCAGTTTGCGGTGTTCAGGAGCCATGGTGGTTGAAGAAAGCTGTTCATAATTCATTTCACCTAAACCCTTATAACGGTTGACCTTATAGCCCTGACCGATATTGTTTCTCGCATTTGCTAAATCAGTATCATCCCAGCAATAGATTTCCTTCCTTGAATTGTAGACACGGTATAAAGGCGGGCAAGCAATGTAGACATGCCCAGTTTCCACTAACGGTTTCATATGGTTGTAGAAGAAAGTCAAAAGCAGGGACTGAATATGACTGCCATCATCATCAGCATCGGTCATAATGATGACCTTGCCATAATGGATGTCCTTGACTTTGAAATCACGGTCAAATCCAGCACCGATGGTGTAGATCATAGTGGCGATTTCCTTGTTTCCAAGAAGGATCTTTTCATCCTCGACTTCAGTCGTGTTCTTCGGTTTTCCTCTAAGCGGCAAAATAGCCTGATGCTTTGGATTACGGCCTTTCTTGGCCGAACCGCCTGCAGAGTCGCCTTCAACAATGAAAAGCTCATTGTCTTTGTAATCTTTGGAAGAACAAGGAGTCAGCTTATCGGAAAGGTTGAATCCGGACATCTTCGTCTTCAGCAATTCACGTTCCTTTTTACGGTCGTCCTCAGTCTTAGCTCTTACCTTCATCTCATTGACCGTCTTTTCGACCACCGCATCGGCTTCTGCGGCATGCTCTTCAAGGTAATAGGATAATTTGCCTTCAACAATATTGTCGACGCCGTTAAGGGCTTCTTTGGTGCCTAGTTTGCCTTTTGTCTGACCTTCAAACTGTAGGAGATGCTCAGGAACCCAGACAGAAAGTATGCAGACGAGTCCTTCACGGAGACAATCTCCGTCTAAGGAATCGTTGGATTTGATTTTGCCATGGTTGATGCCGTAGGTGTTGTAGCAGGAAGTCATACCCTTCTTGAAACCAGTCACATGATAACCGCCATCACCGGTTCTGACACCGTTTGCAAAGGAGATGATTTTCTCATCATAGTTGTCTTTAAGGAATCCGAAGACCACTTCCACTTTGATGCCATCATCGCTATTGCCATCGATATGGACGGAATTCGTCAAAAGTTCTTTGCCAGCGGTATGTCTGGAAAAATATTCCATAAGGCCGTTTTCGTAGAAGAAGTCTTGGCTTCTCTTGGTTCTTTCATCCTTCAAATGGAAGGTCACACCTTTAGTAAGGCAGGCCTGATCGTCAAGATGAGAAGCAATACGGTCATAGTTCCAAATTATATCGTCAAAAATAGTTTTATCAGGGTAGAAACGGACTGAGGTACCACGCTTAGTGGTTTCACCTAAGTCCTTGATTGGGGTTGACTTCTTTCCGCCTTCAGTGAACCGGCAGAAATGATCTTCGCCATCCTTGTAAGAATGGACTTCCATCCACTCAGAAAGAGCGTTAGTGACACTAGCGCCGACACCATGTAAGCCGCCAGCGGATTTATAGTTGCTTTCATCAAACTTTCCGCCGCCGTGCAGAGTCTGGTAGACGATTTGGAATCCGTTAAGCTTTTCCTTGGAGTTGTAATCATACGGAATGCCTCGTCCCTGATCCTGAACTTCCATTGAACCATCGTCATGGATGGTTACAAAAATATTCTTGCCAAAGCCTTCATTTGCTTCATCGACAGCATTATCGACGATTTCCCAGACAAGATGATGAAGACCGACGGTATCGGTTGAACCGATATACATGCCAGGTCTTTCTCGTACTGGCTCTAAGCCATGAAGGACAGTCAAATTGCTTGCGTTATAGCTTCCACTCATTTGAAATACCTCGGTACTAATTTTACTTTGTTTTTGTATTAAAATAAAGTATTATAGGCTATAATTATTAAGCTTTTAGAGGACAAATTCATGAATTCATTATATATTGGAATATTCATAGCCTCTGTAATCCTTGTCGGCTATCTAATTGGCTCTATTCCAACCAGTGTAATAGTGGCTAAAGCTCATGGCATCGATATCACCAAAGTCGGGTCTGGAAATGCCGGTGGGACTAACGTTGGCCGGGTCATTGGCAAGAAAGCCGGCATCATGACCATGGCAATTGATATTCTGAAGACGTACTTAATCTGTGCTTTGGTCATGGTCTTCATCATCTATGGACCATTAGATATTGATTCTAAATTAAGAGAACTGCTGGTAGGATTAGCGGGCTTCTTTGTTGCTCTTGGCCATTCCTTCCCTCTCTTCAATCATTTCAAGGGTGGTAAAGCCGTAGCTTGCTTTGCCGGTTACATCCTCTTCACTTCTCCGCTTATTGCTCTCTTTGGCGTCACTGTCTTCTTCATGGTTTATAAATTTGGTCGCAAAGTTTCTCTCTCCTCAGTTATCGGTGTCCCCTCTTGCTTCCTCATCTCCTTTGTTCCGATGGTCTTAGACCTTACTATCCTATCAAATCCAAGCACTTTCGATGGCGGCATGTACTTCTCCTCTTCCTTCATGCTTCACTTAAGTTTCGTCACTACCATCTTTGTGGGTCTATTTGCACTTTTAGTTGTCATCCGACATTATTCCAATATTGAGAGACTGGCTCAAGGCAAAGAACCTGACACTCACTTCAAGAAAAACTAGAGCACAATAAAAGCCCAGCGTTAGCCGGGCTTTTTCAGTTAAAACAAAGAATTACTTATTGCCGTTCTTTTGAGCGTCTTTGATGGCTTTCATGGTCTGATTGACCTTGCTTTGAGCCGGAGTGACACCCATTGAGCGGTACATGGCCTTGATCATGCTTTCAGTGATAGGCGGGTTCTTTTCAAGTTCAGCCTTGAAAAGCTTGCGGGTAACGAAGTAGCCGATGACGACACCCACGACGATGCAGCCTAAGAGTGTGAAGACAAAGCCTACCGTATTCATAGTTACATTCATTTTTGTTTCCTCTGAATCCTTTCAAATTAATAAAAATAAAGACCGGCTTTTGAACCGGTCTGATTATTCAAAGCTTAAGCTCTGGAATCATACTCACCGGTATCGGTGCGAATGACAATCTTTGTTCCGTTCTTAACAAACATCGGAACTTTAAGCTTATAACCTGTCTCAACAACAGCGTCCTTGGTAGCTTTATTGACGGTATCACCGGCAACGGCATTATCATCCGTGTCTGTAATGGTTAAAGTAACCTTAGCCGGAAGCTCAACACCCAAAATCTCATTACCAAAATAAGTGATAGTGAAATCTGAATTAGGAGCTAAGAACTGAAGTTCCCATTTGAGATTTTCTTTGGAAATCTGGACCTGATCAAAAGTAGTATTGTCCATGAAATAAGCAAAGTTCTCATCAGCATAAAGGAACTGCATTATCTTCTTGTCCAAGTAAGCAAGTTCAACTTTAGTACCGCTGAAAAGCATCATTTCGATGATGGCACCAGTACGAAGGTTCTTAGCCTTGATCTTATGCTTCATCTTAGCCATAGCGGTCTTATTGTGTTGAATATCAACTACCGAAAGAAGATTGCTATCGTAAATGAATACCTTACCCGGCCCAAGCTCACCGGCATCGATCATATCAGCCATAGTTTTTACCTCCTAAAATAAACTACTTCTTCTCTTCATGAAGAGTCATCTTCTTGCAGTTAGGGCAATACTTCTTTGTCGTGAATCTGTCCGGATGAAGTCTCTTGTT
>Ga0172377_10007356_pt1 | contig 11328 bp, 9 predicted proteins | sample Pumphouse3metaG_FD_119749 | JGI IMG/M metagenome (GOLD analysis project Ga0172377, IMG submission 119749) | Leachate microbial communities from a municipal landfill in Southern Ontario, Canada - Pumphouse #3 metaG | ecosystem: Engineered > Solid waste > Landfill > Unclassified | place: Canada... | reverse complement strand
GGAAAAGACATCCGCTAAGCAGAATTGACAAGCCGAGAAATGTTAATACAGGCATTAGTTTTATGTTCATGATTTTCTCCTTGATGGCGGTTAATGTTGCGTTTATAATCTAGTGCTTTTGGGAGTATGTTGCAATGTAACTCCACGTTAAAACCTCAAAAATGCCGTCAAAAAATCTGATTCTTTAATACCGGATGAAGAATACACCGTATTGATTTTTTGAAGTTATATCGGTATATTAAGCAGCTTAACAATACGCGAGGAAGCGAATGAGAGAAGAATTTCTGCCTTTCACCAGACCTGATATCCGTGAATCGGATATTGAAGCTGTCGTAGCGGTTTTACGTTCTGGCTGGATTACCAACGGCCCGAAAAATGCTGAATTTGAAGATGAATTATGCCGGATAACCGGCAATAAATATGCTGTAGCTTTGAGTTCCGCCACTGCCGGAATGCATATCCTGATGAAAGTATTGGGAATTGGCCCCGGCGATGAAGTGATTACACCTTCATTGACCTGGGTATCTACTGTTAATATGATTGTATTGTCCGGCGCCACTCCGGTTTTTGCCGAAATTGACCGCGATACTCTGATGATTACGCCGGAATCGGTAAAAAAGTGCATTACCCCAAAAACCAAGCTGATTATTCCGGTTCATTATGCGGGCGCGCCTTTTGATATCGACGGTATTCGGGCGGCGGCCGGAAATATTCCCGTGGTCGATGATGCCGCTCATGCGCTGGGAACTTTTTACAAGGGGCGGCATGTCTGTGCAGATGGAACCGGTATTTTTTCATTTCATGCAATTAAAAATGTGACTACAGCCGAAGGCGGCGCAGTGGTTACTGATGATGAGGAATTAGCCATGAAATTCCGTTCATGGAAGTTCCACGGTCTTGGTGTTGATGCTTTTGACCGCGCCAACCGCGGGAGAGCCCCTCAGGCTGAAGTTATTAGCCCGGGTTTTAAATATAATCTTACAGACATGCAGGCCGCACTTGGGCTTGGACAATTGAAAAGGCTTAAGGAAATCAATACCCATCGCGAAACTCTGGCTTTGCGTTACCGTGAACTTTTGAAGGATGTTTCGGGAATCGAACCGCTTCGTGATCCGGAAGGCTATGATTTGAAACACGCCTGGCATCTTTTCATAGTGCGAGTGGTTTCTGATAAAATCACCCGCAGTGAATTTATGGATAAACTTAAGTCCAGAAATATCGGCAGTGGGCTGCACTTTACTGCCGCGCATCTTCAGAAATTTTATCGTGAAGACATGGGATTTAAACGTGGTTCATTGCCGAATACAGAGTTTAATTCTGATCGCATTTGTTCGTTGCCGTTATTTTCCGGCATGACTTTTCAGGATCAGGATGATGTGATTATGGGCGTCAAAGACGTTTTAAAAGGCAATTGAGGGTTCTGATGACAAAAAAAGGTATGGACTCGGAAAAGTTACCTCAAATTATTTTCTGGGTTACCGCATTTTTCATGATGATTTTCGGTCTGGGTGGAAGTCCGCTTTGGGCATCTGAAGATCGCTGGGCAGAGATTGCCCGTCAAATGCTGACGACTGGCGACTGGTTTCATCCGGCAATTAACGGTGAAGTATATTTTTACAAGCCGTTGCTTTCATATTGGCCGATCGTCTTGCTGGCGAAAATTACCGGAATTCTTAATGAATTCATTATTCGGCTACCCAGCGCCGTTTCAGCTTTGATTGCGCTTTATGGCACGATGAAACTTGCCACGAAAATGTGGGGAAGGCAGGTTGGCATTGCCAGCGGCTGGCTTTTGCTATGCGGTTATGGTTTTATTTTTCAGGGGCGACTGGCGGCTGCCGATATGATGAATATGACGGCAGTGGTTCTGGCAGTATTATGTTTTTTTAATTCAAAGGACAAAGCTGGATTCTGGAGTTACCTGTTATTCTGGATAATCTGTTTCTGCGGCGCTTTAACCAAAGGGTTGCCGGCATTAGTGCTACCTCCGATTCTGGTAGGAATTTATGTGCTACTCGATGGTACCTGGAAAAAACATCTTAAAATTTCGAATTCGGTCGCGCTTTTAATCGGATTGTTGATTTTTCTCTCGACATTTTTCATTTCCTCAGGCCTGCCTCTTCCAGAAGGGTTTCAAAGCAGTGATTCAGGGCTGACCGGACTGGAACCGGTTTGGCGCGAAAACGTGGTCAGGGTATTCAATCCATTTGACCATAATGACGAACCGTTATTTATCTATTTATTACATGTGCCGAGAATTATGGCGCCATGGTCGCTTCTGTTATTTGTCGCAGTGCTTGCAGTAGCGAGATGTTGGAAAAAACTTGACTTGAACACACGCTGGTTATTATTAGTTAATGCAGTAATTTTTCTGATGTTTTCCGCGTCAGGTTCCCGACGTTGGTACTATATTTTACCGATTGCACCATTTCTGGCGATATTGATAGCGGAATATATTGGCGGCGACAATCATTACCGCTGGCGCGATTGGTGGGCAATGGTCCATTGCCGGGTATTTACGGTTGTTTGCGGGTTGGCAGTCTTGATGATTCCGGTGATTCCTTTGGTGCTGAGTTTGGACTTTTTACCTGAAGATATAAAACATATTCCTGGAATTATTATCTGGATATTGCCGATGGCGGCAGTTCCGGCATTTGCAATATTGACGATATGGCGGGAGAAATCATCGGTTTATACTGGTTTGCCGCGATTGTGGGCTGCACCGGTTTTGGCGGCGACCGTGATTTTTGTTGGCATATTTGCGGTTATATATCCTGAAGCCAGCAGTTTGCGCAGCGAAAAAGCTTTTGCGATAGAGTTGAAACATGGTTTGCGCGAGGTTGCTTACGAAAATATTGCTTTTTTTCCGAAAGTTCACCCGAAAGTGGTTTTTTATATGGATGCGGAAAAGCCGATAACGGTTTTGAATAATGTTGAAGAATTAAAGTTGTTCTCGGACTTTAGTAATGGCGAGAAATATCTGATTGCTGAAACCAGAAGCAGTACACTTGAAGATATTTTGTCGGTGATTCCAGATTTATCTGTTGAGCACGCGGAATATCAGGAGCGTCATGTGCCATTTGAGAAATCTGGTGCGAGAAAATTGAAATGTTGGAAATTAGTCAGAGGAGTGAAATGATAAAATGTTTGAAAAAGATTATTCGGTAAAAAAATTATCCGTCGTTGTACCGGTTTATAATGAGGAAGGGTGCCTTCAGGAATTGATCGACCGTTGTTTGAAATCACTGGATAAAACCGGAAAAGACTACGAATTGATTTTAGTCGATGACGGCAGTGTGGATCGCTCAATACCCATTATGATCGAGGCTGCTGAAAAAAACGACGGAAAAGTTGTGGCGGTGATACTGAACAGAAATTATGGACAGCATTCTGCCATTATGGCTGGTTTTGCCGAAGCCCGCGGGGATCTGGTTATTACCATTGATGCCGATTTGCAGAATCCGCCCGAAGAATTTCCACGCATGGTCGAAAAAGCAGAAGAAGGTTTTGACGTGGTAGGTACGGTGCGGGCTAACCGCAAAGACAGTGTTTTTCGTAAATTACCATCCTGGATTGTTAATCGGATTGTTCAAAAGGTTACTGGAGTCAAAATGCGGGACTATGGTTGCATGTTGCGAGCATATCGGGGACCGATTGTCAAAGCGATGCTTGCCTGCAATGAGCGCAGTACTTTTATTCCGGTACTCGGTAACAGTTTCGCGAGAACTTCCTGCGAAATTGATGTGGGTCACAGCGAACGGACGGTCGGAACCTCCAAATACTCTTTTATAAAGCTTATCAATCTGCAATTCAACCTCCTGACTTGTATGACAACTGCCCCTTTACGTCTTATGAGCTATGTAGGGGGACTGGTTTCATTGTTCGGCATTGTATTTGGGATTACCGTATTGTTCCTGCGCTTTTATTATGATGCCAAGTGGGCTGCGGATGGCGTTTTTACGCTGATGGCTTTTGTCTTTATCATTGCCGGTGTGGAAATGATCGCACTTGGTTTGATTGGCGAATATCTGGGGCGGATGTATTACGATGTCCGTGCCAGACCCAGATATTTTGTTGAAACTGTATTCGGACGTAAAGAAAATAATTAATCGTTTAAAAATCAATCTTTTAGAGAGGGTGTTATGAAGTGTGTCGTTTTTGGGTATCATAATATCGGCTGTGCCGGTATCGAAGCATTACTGAAAAATGGTTTTGAAATCGCAGCTGTATTTACTCATAAAGACAGCGTTAATGAAAATATCTGGTTTGGTTCTGTTGCCGAAACTGCGTCTGCGCATGGTATTCCGGTTTTTGCTCCCGAAGACATCAATCATCCGGTATGGGTTAACAAAATAAAATCAATCAATCCTGATATTATTTTTTCGTTTTACTACCGGGATATGATCAAATCGGATATTTTAGATATTCCGTCGCACGGCTGCTTAAATCTTCACGGATCGCTGTTGCCCAAATATCGTGGTCGGGTACCGATTAACTGGGCGCTGGTTAATGGTGAACAGGAAACCGGAGTTACTCTGCATTACATGACGGTAAAGCCTGACGCCGGTGATATTGTCGCTCAAAAGAAAATTATTATTGAAGATTGCGACAATGCCAAAACACTGCATTTGAAAGCAGTCGATGCGGCTGATGATTTGCTTGCCGAAAGCCTGCCGTTGATTAAATCGGGAAAAGCTCAGCGTATCCCACAGGATCATTCGCAAGCAACATATTTTGGCGGGCGTAAGCCATCTGACGGTGAGATCAACTGGGAAAAATCAGCCAATGAAGTTCGTAACCTGGTGCGCGCGGTAACTCGTCCCTATCCCGGTGCATATAGTTTTATGGGTGACCGCAAATGCTTTTTCTGGTCGGTCAGTATTGTGGCTGAAAACGGTGACGCTACCCCTGGAACGGTTATCAGTGCCAACCCGTTAATTATTGCCTGCGGTAAAGGTGCTGTCAAAGTGGAATCAGCTCAGTTGGCAAGCGGCGTATTGATGACGGGCGCTCAATTCGCGACTGAAGCCAGAATTGTTAAAAACATGATATTCAGTGCGGATATACGTTGCCGCAAAGAAGCATCACGTAAAAAGAGCGTGTTGATTTTGGGGGTAAATGGTTTTATCGGCAGCCATCTTAGCGACCGTTTGCTGGCCAGCGGTAAATATGAGGTTTATGGACTTGACTTGCGTGCCAATTACATCGAACATCTGTTGGATAAACCGGATTTCCATTATCTTGAAGGAGATATTTCAATTCATCGTGAATGGATTGAATACCACATCAGGAAATGTGACATTATCCTGCCGTTGGTTGCAATTGCCACGCCGATCGAATATACCCGCAATCCATTGCGCGTTTTTGAACTGGATTTTGAAGAAAACCTGCGCATTGTCCGCTATTGTGTAAAATATAACAAACGTATCATATTCCCGTCCACTTCTGAAGTTTACGGTATGTGCCAGGACGAAAACTTTGATGAAGACAACTCCTGTCTGATTACCGGCCCGATCCGGATGCAACGCTGGATTTATTCATGCAGCAAACAGATGCTTGACCGGGTAATCTGGGCTTATGGCGCCAAAAATCAGCTTCGTTTCACCTTGTTCCGCCCATTCAACTGGATCGGTCCGAAGCTGGATAGTCTTACTTCTGCCAGAATTGGCAGCTCACGCGCAATTACTCAGTTGATACTGAATCTCGTCCAAGGTTCGCCCATTCAGCTCGTTGACGGGGGTGAACAAAAACGCTGTTTCGTGGATATTGTTGAAGGTATTGAGGCATTGTACCGGATTATTGAAAACAAAGACGGCAACTGTGATGGACAAATTATCAATATTGGTAACCCTGACAATGAAGCCAGTATCAAAGAGATGGCAGAAATGTTGGTGGAAAAATTTGACAGACACCCGCACCGCTCAAAATTTCCTCCATTTGCCGGAACGCTTATTGTCGAAAGCGGCGCATTCTACGGTAAAGGATATCAAGACGTTCAGCATCGCAAACCGAGCATAAAAAATGCCAAAAGGATGTTAGGCTGGACACCTGAAATCAAACTGGAACAATCCATTGAAACTACTTTGGATTTTTTCCTGAAGGAAGCTATTGAATCCGGAGAATTTGCCACTGCGGATTGATAACCATGTCCAATTACCTTTATGAAGTTCAACAGTGCTTGGACGGCATCCCGTTAAAAAAATGGGTTGCCGTTCTCTTACTTTTTTGTCTCCTGGCATTTTTTGCCGGACTTGACGGCAGAGATATCGAAGGCGCAGATGAGCCGCGGATTGCCGGCATTGCCAGAGAAATCGTAATTTCTCGTAATTGGACTGTCCCCTCATTGAATGGAACGGATTTTCTTGAAACTCCTCCACTTTTTTATTGGTGTACCGCATTATCGATAAAACTTTTCGGACCTAGCAATTTTTCCGCAAAATTCACAGCTGCTTGCTGTGACACGCTCGGCGTTTTTGCGATATTCATGTTGATGATAGTGATGCGTTTTTCTTATTTTTTCGCTTTTGTTTCGGCATTAGCTCTCGGTTCATCAATCCAATATTGGGGTAATAGCCGTAAATGTATGACTGATATTATGTTGGCTGCCTTTATCGCGCTGGCGATGACGGCGTTTTACGCTGTGGTGACCTCGCCCCGTCTTAAGTATCGTATTCGCTGGTTTATGCTGTTTGTAATCGCTTTATCGGCGGCGGTTATGAGTAAAGCTCTGATCGGTTTGGCAATACCCTGTTCAGCATTGTTTTGCTGGTTGATGATTGATAATGTTTTTTTTCAAAAAAGGATCAACTGGCCTGCTTGGTGTGCATTATTCGGCGGAGCGTTTCTCGCCTTGTTTCCCCTGGCAATATGGTTGATTTCGGTTTACCATGATGCCGGATACGAGGCCGTATATACAATAGTATGGACCAACAATATCGGCAGATTTACTGGCAGCCATGCGGAGCATATGGAACCATTCTATTACTATCTGAAATATCTTCCACTACAACTTCAGCCCTGGACGATTTTGCTGGTCGGCGGACTGATTATGCATTTGTGCAACGCCTGGAAACGCGGTCCGGAGTGCAGTCGCTCGCTTTTTATGCTCTGCTGGCTTCTGGTTCCATTGATGATGTTGTTTGTTGCGTCAGGGAAGCGAAATGTGTATCTGTTGCCGCTCTATGGCGCGGAAGCGATAATCGCCGGTAGCTTCGTGGCTGCAGTTTTGGGCAATGACAAGGTCAAGGTTTTATTGAGTGGAATTATTTTTAATAAAATTAGTGAAGTGTTAGGCTGGGTTATTGTCAGCGTTGCCCCTGTATTTATGGTTATCACAATACTGATTGGTTATTCACGTATGGAGCTAAGCAGTTATCTGATCTGGGCTCCGCTTATTGCCATCACTTCGGTTGTTTTGTGGTACTGCAAAAACAATTTAGCACGCAGGTGTTCTATAATCTTAGCTTTGGCGGCGTTCCTAGTTTCAATAGATACTTATATGAAGCCGCTTGATAATTCGGAAGAATCTTTTGAAAATATTTTCATGGCGGTTAAAGGTTATCAGTCAGCTGGAACCGCCGGCAATTTTTATCTTTACCGTCCGTCTGAACGGGTCAGCGGAGCGGCGGTATTTTATTTGGGCCGCCTGGTTCCCGTTTTGAAAACGCCCGCAGATCTGGTCGCTCTTGAAAAATACAATAATAAAGTTCTTGTTGCCGCACCATCGAGGCAACCCGGCCTGGTACCATTGGGCAAAGTTCATAAACGTGTCGGGCTATTCCGGCTGGAGCATAAAAACAATATTAATCCGACAGGAATACAAATATGAAAATCGGTTTGCGAGTTGATGTTGATACTTTTCGAGGTACCAAAATCGGTGTGCCTGCTTTATGCCGTCTGTTTGAGAAACACCGTTTCAGAGCTTCATTTTTCTTTTCAGTTGGTCCGGATAACATGGGACGGCATCTCTGGCGTTTGCTTAAACCAGATTTTCTGATAAAAATGCTGCGTACAAATGCTGCCGGCCTTTATGGACCGGAGATAATTTTTATGGGAACCGCATGGCCTGGACCGCAGATCGGGAAACGGCTGTCGCATGTTTTTGTCGATGCCGTAAATGCCGGACATGAACTTGGGCTTCATGCCTGGGATCATCATCGGGAGCAAGCCAGGATATCCAAAATGACGGCATCTCAAATTTATCTCGAATTACAAAAAGGATTTGATATGCTGGCCGGTATCTGTGACCGTTCACCGACCTGTTCAGCCGTCCCAGGCTGGCGTTGCACTGACCGGCTGTTGCTGGAAAAATCAAAATTTCCGTTTATTTATAACAGTGATTGTCGCGGTAAACATATTTTCAGACCGGTTGTAAATGGTGAAGCGCTGGAACAGGTTCAGGTTCCGGTTACGCTTCCTACTTATGATGAGGCGGTGGGGCGCAACGGCATCACAGACGCTAATTATAACGATTATATGCTGAACCAGCTGAAACCCGGAGAATTAAATGTATTGACTATCCACGCTGAAGCGGAGGGCGGAAAGTGTCTGGATATGTTCAATGATTTTGTGATTCGGGCAAAAGAGCAAGGGTGGGAATTTTTGCCGCTAGGCGATTTGGTTCGGGATGTCGGTGAGCCGCCATTGGGTAAAATTGTTCAAAAACCTTTTCCCGGTCGCGAAGGCTGGCTGGCCTGTCAGGAATCGCTGTAGCAGCTCGCAATATGATTTGTGCTGTAAAAAGAAAACGCTGCTGAAAAAAATCAGCAGCGTTTAAAAGAGCTAAAATTTAGAGCAGACCTTCAGATTCGTCAAATCCGAATCGGATATTCATGTTTTGTATTGCCTGTCCTGATGCACCTTTTGTCAGATTGTCAATCGTACTGGTAACAATGACTTTACTGGTGTGTTTATCTAGAGTAAACCCGATTTCACAGACATTGGTCATGGTGACATATTTGGTATCGGAAAGCTTGCCATGAGGGAGAACCCGTACAAAACGTTCCCGATGATAAGCATTGTGGTAAGCTTCAGCGATTTTGTCAATTGTGCATTCGGGCTCGGCATCCATAATGACAGTGGAATTAATACCGCGGTTGACCGGAGCCAGATGCGGAATGAAATTTATGGCAAGTTCCGAAATTCCTGCGGCAACGGCAAGCTCCTGTTCAATTTCAGGCAGATGACGATGCCCGGAAACACTATATGCCCGGACGCTTTCGTTGCATTCGGGAAAAATGAATGGCAGATCAACTTTGCGTCCTGCTCCGGTAACTCCGCTGATGCTTGATGATATAATACCTTTGGTAGAAACCAACCCGGACTCCAATAAAGGCGCAGCCGCCAGAATGATGCTGGTCGGGTAGCACCCGGGACAAGCGATCATGTCAGCCGACTTTATCTTTTCGCGATAGCGTTCCGGCAGTCCGTAAACTGCTTTTTTCAGCAGATCCGGAGCCGGATGTTCTGTTTTGTAATATTCCTGATATTTTGCGGTACTGCGCAACCTGAAATCGGCGCTGATATCAATGACTTTTAGTCCCGCGTCAAGAAGCGGAATTGCAAACTCTCCCGCCAATCCGTGCGGCAACGCCAAAAATGCCACCTGGCATTGTTCGGCAATTTGTTTGATATCAGGATTTGAAAATACAAGACCGCTGCCGGCGAATCGCGGAAAAACAGTTTCTACCGCTTTCCCGTCGTATTGGCGTGAAGTGATCACGCCGATTTGACAGTGTCGATGACGCAACAAAAGACGGATAAGCTCTTCGCCCGAATAACCTGACGCGCCGACAATTGCAGCCTTGATACCAGACATGGCGATACTTCCTTAACGTTTTGAGAACTGGAAGCGTTTGCGCGCACCTGGCTGACCGGATTTCTTACGTTCTTTGACGCGCGAATCACGAGTCATCATGCCGCTGTTCTTTAATACCATGCGCAATGAATCGTCATATTTCACTAAAGCACGTGCGATACCGTGACGCATAGCGCCGGCCTGACCACATGGTCCGCCACCTTGGATGTTGGCGGTGATATCGAATTTGCCGTTCAGATCGGTGACAGCCAGCGGCTGGGCGAGAAAACCATTCAGCGCTTCACTGCCGAAATATACGGTAGCTTCTTTGCCGTTGACAACAATTTTGCCGTTGCCCGATTTGATGCGGACTCTTGCCACGGCGCATTTGCGGCGGCCGGTGGCCCAAATTTCATTGGTCTTGATAGCCATTTTTATTTCCTTCAAAGAGATACTTTTTCTGGTTGTTGTGCGGTGTGCGGATGCTCAAGTCCCGGATATACCTTGAGTTTGCGATAGATTGCGCGGCCGAGTCGTCCTTTCGGGAGCATTCCCCAGACGGCTTCCTTGACCATGCGTTCCGGGTTCTTTTCGCGTACAACGTCGGCGGTGACAATTTTGTGACCACTGCGGTATCCGCTGTAACTCTCATAGGTTTTGTCGGTGCTTTTGTTTCCGGTAAGAACGGCTTTTCCAGCGTTTACCACGATAACAAAATTACCGGTATCAATATGTGGAGTGTAGGTAGGTTTGTCTTTGCCGCGGAGTGCATTCGCAACTTTTACCGCGAGCCTTCCGAGCGGAGCTTCAGATGCATCGAACAGCACATATTTGCGTTCGATTTCTCCAACTTTCGCGAGATAGGTTTTCATTTTTCAGTTCTCAATAATTAGTTAGTTTAGGTTTACAGTCTATGAACAATTTTTACAACACCTCACTGCCTGCCGGAGATCGGGTCGGCGAACAACAAGGGTTATAAATATATTATCAAAAAGATGATTTACAATGTATTATCTCAAAAAAATCAGTTATCCATGAAAATTTTCAGCAGTGCATGGATAAGGCGGCAAAACACAAAGCATAAACATAGACAATTCCGGTAATCCAGTGTTAATACCGGGGTAGTGTATAATAATTTCTGAATTATGGTGAAATTGAATATCTCATGATAGAAATTTTCATGCTCTAAACTTCACGCGCGCATTATGCGCGCGCGAAGTTTAAATATCTTATTCTCGGGTATTGAATTTTGATTGAAATCTGGTATAAAACCAGGCGCCCGCCATCATGATGATACCGAGGAGCATACATCCGGCAATCCGGTAGAGAGCCGGCGCATGACTCAAATCAACCAGGAAGATTTTGAACATTGCAATAACTAACAGCAATAGACCAAACATGCGCGTGGCTTTCCATTTTTGCATGACGCCAAATCCGATCAGCATCAGAGCATGTGCTCCCCACAGCAGGGATATAGCGATTTTTTCACCACCCGGAGAATAACGTTGCATCAGGTTACTAAGCTCCAACGT
>Ga0172377_10007354_pt1 | contig 11328 bp, 9 predicted proteins | sample Pumphouse3metaG_FD_119749 | JGI IMG/M metagenome (GOLD analysis project Ga0172377, IMG submission 119749) | Leachate microbial communities from a municipal landfill in Southern Ontario, Canada - Pumphouse #3 metaG | ecosystem: Engineered > Solid waste > Landfill > Unclassified | place: Canada... | reverse complement strand
TCTGCGGTCTTCACCGTGACCGTCAGCGCGTAGACCCCTTTTTTCGGGAGGTTCAGCTTCAGCGGCACATGCAGCCGCTTGTCCGCGCTGATTGTCAGCGCACCCAGCTCGCCCTGCGCGACGACCGCGCCCGCAGCATCCTTCACCCCGTACGATGCGCGTGCCTGAACATCCGATCCCTTCTGATTTTCGAACGACAGGGTCAGCGTCTCCTCCGCGCCCGCCCACAGGTATGGGTCGAGCGCGTCGACCGCCGCAGGCACCTTGCAGAAACGGCCGTACTCCGCGCGCGCCTCGTTGATCGAGAGCGGCCGGCTGAAGATCTTGAACTCATCGAGCGCCCCTTGCCACGGCCGCTGGCCCTCGACTGCGTCCGCGCCGACGATGAAGGCCGGATAGCTGACCGGCTCCCAAGAAATCGGAATGAACTTCTTCCCGCTGTCGCCGCTGCCGCCGAACGCGCGCAGCTTGCCATCGACATACACGGTCGTGCCGCGCCATGCGTCCCAGCACGCGACGACATGGTGCCACTCGCCCTTTTTCCACGCCGCTGAGGCCGAGAGCACGACGTAGCTGTCGGCCTTGTCGCGCACGTCCCAGCGCAGCCCGCTCTTCGGGAACAGCCAGAGCCACAGCGCATTGGAGCCCGGCTGGTTAGGACCCTCCTCGCGGAAGATGTGGAGCCACGCATCGGCGTCGTTGCCATCGACGGGCGTCTGCATCCAGACCGAGATCGCGCCGCACGCTTTGCGCAGGTTCTTGTCCGCGAGGTAGCGGAGAGCCTGGCGCGGGCCGAACTGCGCGGCCTGGCCTGAGATGCCCGGCACGAGCGTCGGCCGGTTCGCGTTGGTCGGCGCCCTGTCACCGCGCGCCACGGAGGCGGCGAAACCCGTGTCGAAGTCGAGGTGGAAGAGCGTCTCAAGCGGCTCGCGTTCGCGCGCGGGCGGGGCCTTGCGCGCGGCAGCGAGCTGCGCGGGCGTGGCGGCCGGGGCGGGTGTCAGCGTGAGCGTGCCGGCGAAGTCGGCCTGGATCTCTGCGGCGGTCAGCGGCCGATCGAACACCTTCAGCTCGTCGAGCGCGCCGCCCGCCGCGCGGCCCTCGCACGCTGCGTTGCCCGTGCCGATCAGCAGAGGCGCGGTGCCCTCGGGCGTCCACGCCGTCTCGCGCTCGCTCTTCTGCTGGCCGTTCACCCAGAGCGAGAGTCCTTTGGCGCAGTCCCACACGGCGGCGATGTGCACCCACTCGCCGGCCTTCCACTCTGCGGCCGGCGCCGTGCAGTAGCGGTCCTGCGGGTCGCGCACGTCAAAGCGCAGCGAGCTTTCATAGCGCCACAGCCAGAACGCGCCTTCGCCGACGCCATTTTTATCGCCGCACCAGAGCAGTGGATAGTATGCCTTCTTGCCGGCCGAGACCGTCGGCTTGTACCAGAGCGTGATCGTGCCGCGCGCCTTGCTCAGATTAAAGGGCGACTCGACAGCGGCGGCCTGGTTCACGTCCTCGATGAGCGCGGCCGCGCCGACGCGGCCCGCGACAGCCTGGGCCATGGCGCTGTAGCAGTCGGAGCTGCCGGCTGCGGTTTTCACCCAGTTCTCCTTCTCAAAGGACAGGTGCAGCGTGACCTGCGGCGGCGGCTCGGTCTCGGCGCATCGTCCCGCGCCCGCACAGACAACGGACCCGATCAGAAAAAGACGCGCCGCAAGCGATGTGTTGATAAACATGGCATCCCTCAATGGTTGGTTTCGAACAGTGTAGCATGATTCGTTGCGTACACTCGGGGCAAATTTTGCGACCGACCGTCAAAACGTGGCGGCCACGCGCAAGCCGCCGACAAGCTGGGTGCTGGCGTGGGTCTCACCCTCGATATATCTGCGGGCGGCATCGCGCAGGCGTCCGTGTACCTGCTCGAACAGCGCCACATACGGCGAGAGGACGATGTGGTCCGTGAGCTGCCACTCCAGCGCGGCCGAGGCCCAGACGTCTTTGAAGGCGTAGGTGTCAAAGCCGGTGTCATGCCGGTTGCGCCGGGGATTGCCAAAGCCGACTCCGCCGCCGACAGACAGCGAAAGCAGGTCGGCCTCACGGTTGCCCGCCGCCTGAACCAGCGTGAAGGTGTGTCCGATTTCGGCGGCGAGGTACATCGCGCCGTATTCGTTGTCGATGTCGAGCTCCGCCGACAGCGCGGGCGCCAGCCAGAGATCGGGCAGCGCCGCGCCGACATTGATGAACTGCGTGTCTGGATTGTCCTCCCCCTTCCACCTGTTCACCGGCGGATGATATTCGTAAATGTAATTGACGAACAGCTCCAGCGTCGTCGGCAGCCGCGCATAATCGTCGGGCGAAAAGGCGCATACATAGCCCGGCCCGAAAGCGAATTCCTGATACGTGCCCTTGCGGTTGCCGTACCCGCCATGCTTGCGGCCCCAGGCTGTGGTGTCCAGAATCGCGCCGGCCCAGAAGTTGAAGCCGTGCCACTCGGCCAGCACCTCCAGTGTCAGGATCGGATCGCGATTGTCGACCAATCCGTAGGTGAGCTGCCGCGAAGAAAAATCGACGGCCGCTTCGAAAGTCGGAGCGTGTTCTTGAGGCGCGTCCAGAGGCTGCGCCGCAGCGCTGTCGGCGGCGGCGGCGGAAGAGCCCGCCAGCGCCGTCTGGATCATGAAGAGGCCGCAGCAGGCGGCATGCGTGACGATATGTTGAGCTGTCATGGTTTCCTTGTTTGCTTAGGGCCGGTTCCGTCCATCGGAATCCGGCAAAGTCCGTGTCAGGGCATGCTGATCCGGCGCCTGCGCCCCAACAGCCAGAACCCGCCGAACAGCGCGCCCAGCAGTGCGCACGGCGTCAGGATCCACACCGTCTGGTGGCCGAGTGCAAGCTGATAGTAGAGCGTCGCGACGCTCCAGCCGAGGACGGTCAGATAGACCGCCAGCAGCGTGCCGTAGAAACGGCCCAGCTCGCGGAAGGCCGCGCCCATCGCCGCCAGGCACGGCACGTAGAGCAGCACGAAAAGCAAGTAGGCGAAGGCCTGGTGCGCGCCTTTTGAGAAACGTTGCCGCATCGCGCGGAACACCGAGACGTCCGAGTCGACCGCTGCGGCCACGTTCGCCTCGTCGCCGCTCACCGCGCCCAGCCCCAGCGGGTCGCGCAGGCCCTGACCGACTTTTGCGAGGTTTGCGGGAATCGTGGCAAAGGCATCTGCCAGCCCCTGCCAAAGGCTGAAGGCGGCCTCTTCGTCCTCGCCGGTATCACCTGCTCCGACGTTCGCGTCGTCACTTTCCATCTGGCCATAGAGCGAAGTCAGCGTGCCCACCACCGCCTCTTTGGCGAAAAGCCCCGTGAAGAGCGCGACCGAGGCCGGCCAGTTGTCCTTTTCCACGCCCATTGGCTCGAACAGCGGCGTGATCGCCGTACCGACCGTGCAGAGCAGCGAGGTTTCGGTGTCCTCATTGCCGAATGAGCCGTCGCGCCCGACGGAATTGAGGAAACCGAGCAGCAGCACCATCGGCACGATCACTCGTCCGGCGCGGAAAAGGAAGACCTTAAGCCGGTCCCACGTGTGCAGCAGGATGTGCTTGAGGCGCGGCAGATGATACGGCGGCAGCTCCATGATGAAGTGCGACGGCTCGCCCTGGAACAGCGTGCGCTTCATCAGCAGGCCGGTCAGCACCGCCAGCACGATACCGCTGACGTAGATCCAGAAGACCATGCGCCCGGGATGCGCACTGAAGAACGCCGCGCCGAAGACCACATAGACCGGCAGCTTCGCGCCGCACGACATGAAGGGCACCATGAAGATGGTCAGGAAACGGTCGCGCCGGCTCTCCAGCGTGCGCGTCGCCATGATCGCCGGCACTGAGCAGCCGAACCCGACCAGCATCGGCACGAACGATTTTCCCGGCAGGCCCAGCCAGCGCATGAAGCGGTCCATCACGAACGCGGCGCGCGCCATATAGCCCGAATCCTCCAACAGGGAGAGGCAGAAAAACATGAAGAAGATCGGCGGAATAAACGTCGCCATCGTCTGCAAGCCCGCGCCGATGCCCCCGGCCAGCAGCGCCACCAGCCACCCGGGCGCAGCGACATGCGTCAGCAGCGCCTTGGCCCCTTCGACAAAAAGCGCGCCTCCGGCCAGATCGAAGAAATCGATGAAGGCGCCGCCCACCGTCTGTGTCAGCCAGAACACGGCGTACATCACCAGCAGGAAGAAGGGAATGCCTAAAAAGCGGTTCAGAATCACTTTGTCGGCCTTGGCCGTGAAGTACTCCTTAAATTCCGTGTGGCGCAACACATCGCGGCAGAGCCCCTGAATCACGCCGTAGCGCGTCTCCGCCAGAATCACATCCGGCGTTTCCTTGAGCACGTGCCCGATGCGCGCCGCGCACTCGCCGGCCAGCACCGAGGCGAGATCCTTGAGTCCGGCCGCTTTCTCCATCACCAGCGGATCACCCTCCAGCAGACGGATCGCCACCCAGCGCGTCGGCACGTTCAGCTCTCTGGCGGTCAGTGCGCTGCCGGCCTCCAGCACGCTGATCTCGCGCTCCACCTCATCCGGGTAGTCATAGTGGAACAGGTTGACCGCAGGCGCGCGCGCCGCCTCTTCCAGCGTCCGCGCGAGCGCCGCAATCTCGCGCGGATTCTGGGCGTTCACGCCGATCACCGGGCAGTTCAGGTGGCGCGCCATGTGTTCGAGATCGATGTGGATCTTGCGGTTGCGCGCGATGTCCATCATGGTCAGCACCATGATCATCGGCACCTTCAGCTCCAGCAGCAGCAACGTCAGGTAGAGGTTCCGCTCCAGGTTGGTGGCGTCCACCACGTTCACAAAGAGATCGGCCTGGCCGCTCAGCGCGTACTCAAGGGTCACGCGCTCGTCCTCGCTCAGCGCCGTCAGCGAATAGACGCCCGGGAGATCGACCAGCGTCGCCTCGCCGCCGCCGGGCAGGCGCAGCTCCCCCTCCTTTTTTTCCACCGTCACGCCCGGCCAGTTACCGATCCGCTGCCTCGCGCCGGTCAGTCCGTTGAACACCGTGGTCTTCCCCGAATTGGGATTGCCGATCAAACCGATCTGAAACGTTTTTTTCATCTGAACGCTCCCGTGTGACGCCGCGCGTCAGAGTGGCTTCACCTTCAACACACCCGCCTCGGACCGCCGCAGCGAAAGGTGGAAGCCGCGCACCTCCAGTTCAAGCGGATCCCCCAGCGGCGCGACATTCACCAGCTTGAGCCGCGCGCCGCGGGTCAGGCCCAGCGCCAGCAGCTTCGCGCGGTACGCCGCGTTCCCCGCCGCATAGCCAGTGATTTCAACGGTCTGTCCAGGCGTCATCTCTGTCAGTGTCATGAGGCGCTCCTCTGTTAGAGAGGCCGCACTTTATTAGATCCGGCTAACTTATGCAAGCGGAAAAATGTCATTTTGTCATTTTGCAAATCCGGCAGCGGGAAAGCGATTCCGCCAGAAAGCGATTCCGCGCCGCCTGCGAGTGCGATTCACGTTGCTGCGGTCACGCCGGCAACGTCCGTGCGGGACTACGGCACAGGCTCGTTTGATTTCGAAGCGAGCCGCGTGAAAGCGGAGGTGATTTTTGACGCCAGCTCTTCCGCCAAGGTTCCGCCGAGCAGTACCTTCCGCATTGCCGCCGGCGACAGAGTCCGGAATTGCAGGCGCTCGTCCACCACAGAGACGTTATAGCGCAAAGGCGTGCATGCGGCGCCCCGCTCACCGCCGACATACGTGTAACTTTTTGACGGGCCGACGACACGCACACCGTCAATGCCTGACTCGCGCCATTTGAAACTCGGCAGCGATTCACCGCTGGAAAGCATAGCCCTGACACTAAACCCGACACCGGCATCTTTGGGTTTGATCACCGTCCAAGCGAAAGTCATGTCAGCGGGCTGGTTCTCGTAACGTTCCCGCAACCGTTCCATGCTCTTGGCATCCACATGAAGCCCGCCCGTGACGTCATATCCCGCCCGGTCCAGCGCTTCGGCCAATCGTTTTCTAAAGGCGATCTCAAGTTCCAGCTTTTGACGGATCTCGTTTTCACGTTCTGCGGCGTTGCCGTCCTCTGTCAACATGCCCGGATGACAACGTTCCAGATGGTCGACAACCTGCTCAATCACCCGCGAGAGCGCCGCATCTTCCCGACGCGCGGCAACCCATCCGAAATCCCGCAACCACGGCAGTATGTCGCCGCGACGTGACAGCCAAACATAACGTGTCGTCACGGCGGGTGCCAGGGCGCGCTTTCTGACGGTTTCAAGAGAGGCGGTCTGAGCTTTCTCCGGCGGGAGCTCGTCGCCGACGCTGAGAATTTTGAATGTGCCTCCGGCGGCAGAATCGGATTCGGGGCATTGGATCAGGCGCTGGAAAGGTGATGTTTGCACGGGAGAATCATTCAGCTCTTCGTTGAACGTCTCCCACGTTTTGGCATGCGGCACCGCAAAATCCTCCGGCGGCAGGCAGAGCACCAAGAGCCGATTGATACGGCTGCCGATGGCAGAATTGTAGATGTCCCAATCCGGCAGGCATTTCCCGACGTTCCAATTCTCTTTATGCAGAGCAAATATCTCGAAACACTGGTCCGCCTCCCATTGCCCGTTGCTGCCGAACACCCAGCGGTACGATACGCGGTCGGCGTGATCGCCTTTGAGAAAATACCAGCACGGAGAACCGGGAACCTGAGGATTCAGCGTTCGCCGTTCGGCTTCCGCCTTTTTCTCTCCGCCCTCATTCTCCGTATGAGTGCCGTCGAAACCGGCCAAACACTGCTTGTCCGCGAGGTAGTCAAACATGCTTTCGAGGATTGGAAACCGTCCTTCGCGGTTCTTGAATCCGAGCAGAAGTCCGATAATCCGGCTCTCAGCCAAACGGTCAGTCCGCTCCAAGTCCAACCGGCCAATCAGCTCGTTTAATACGGCGATATCATCTTTTTTGTCGTTTGAGTTCATAGCATCCCCTTCATTCGCCAACATCTCTCGTCCATTCCTGCGTTAAACGTTGAATGTTGACAGTCCAAAGGGACGAATGCACACACCATGCCAGAGTACTGGCCACACGTCAGGCGGCCATGGGCGAGCAAGCCGACGCTTGCTCCTCCCGGCGCTCCGCAAGCCCGATTGCAGAACGGGAGGGACGAGCGTCGGCTCGTCCAGCCGCTGAACATGCCTTGGTGCTTGTCGGCCATGCGGCTCGGGCGAACGCTTAACCTCAACGATCAAGATGTGAGCGCTTGGCAAAACCAGTAATCCGAAACCTTGCGGGCTGCACCCGCGTGAGATAAAAATGTGTAACCGTTGTGTAGGGACACCTCACAAAAGGCCCTTGTGGCAGCTTCGGTTGTTACATCCTACCGTATTGATACAACGGCTACACTTCATCTTACCCCCAGTCTAACACTGTGCTTTATCGATTAAATCCAAAATAACTTTGGCCATGTTAGACGGCTTTCCTTGTGGATGAAGTGCTGTGATGAAAATGCTGTTTAAATTTCCAATTTTGATACATTTCAAAGCCTTCGTTCTTATTTTCCCTCTGTTCTGATAAGAGTAGTTAACTTCAGCGATTGTCTTTGGCTGTTGCCCCAGTTTATTTGAGATATAGTTGAGAAAACTTACCTCAAGGCCCGATGTCAGTAAAACAACATACTTGGGTTTCAGCGCTTCTAATTCCATTTGGAATATCTCAAGATTTGCTTCATCATGCTCGCTTCCAAAAGTATACTTTTTTGTGTTGGACAATTTATAAAGATTTGTCCGTGCAAAGCAAGTCATCCCCTTCTTTTTCAACTCTTTGGCAATCTCATGTGATGTACGCACATAAGCACTTCTGTGGTAACCGGAACAACCTTCGGCAATCTGCCGAATATAGTCGCCATTGATTTGAGAAAATGCCGCTTCAATACTTTGAGGACGTCCTTCAATGTTATCTGCTTTGCCGACAAACAGTACCCCCGTCTTGCCATCGAAATTTTCTTCAATTCGTGTGAAAAACGGAGAAAAATTCGTGCCAATTTTTCCGGAAAATTTTTCCTCGAAAATGCGCTTTAGCTCATTTTTAAAAGTAATGATTGGATTCACTTCATCACACTTCGTTGTCGTCCTATTCATCATGTGTTCCTTTCTTTACTTCCTAGAACCAATTTGCTCAACAATCACATCAACGCTAACATCGGGCCAAAAAAAATAACATGGGGGCATTTTAATAGCAATAACATTCATAGGCTATGCAAAGACTGCGGTGATATCGATAACAAAGACACGTAAATCCTGTAAATGGTATCTGGTTGAGGCGGCTTTAACTTTCAACAACCATCACACAGTGTGTACTCTAAAGCCTGTGATCCGGTTGCCAGATCGGAATCCCCGCTTGGCGGTGCTTTCGCGGTCAAGCGCATCAAGAAGGGGCTCATGTGTCACATGATTGTCCAGATATCCGAGCTAAGACCGCCCCTTTCGGTCACTGCCATCTTTTTCATCTCTCCTCAAGTCTGTTCCACCACAATCACGGCCAGATGCAGCTCCTGAGCCATCTTTGCGAGTTGACGAAGAATATCCGAGGTTTCGGCGCGTCTGCCCAGGGAGATGGATTCGCGGCAGGAACAGAGTTGAAGATAGTCGATGATGACCAGTTCAATGCCGTGGCGTTCTTTCATGCGGCTGGAGCGGCTCCATATGTCGGATACATCGAGCGGCGCAGTGTCTTCCACAAAGATCGGGGCGCGCGATAGTTTCGTAACGTGGCGCAAGATCGGTTCGGCAAGAATGCGAACGTCGGTTTCGCCTTGGATGCCCCCGCATTCCGCTATTTCACTGGAACCACAAAGGAGCTTCTGAACAAAGTCTTGTTTCGACAGTTCGAATGTGAAATACAAGACCGGATGTGGCCGGTTGTGATCATTCTTCAACGGTTGCCCGTCAAGGTTCTCCCCCAGCGCCGCACAGCGGGTGATAGTGAGCGCACACCAGGTCTTGCCTGCTGTGGGCCGCCCCGACAAACGGTAAACCGCTCCGGCACGCATGCCTCCGTCAATCCGCACGTCCAATTCCTTCACGCCGGTTGGAAGCGGCTGCAGCCCGCTATTTTCAACTGGCGTTCCTGTCGGAATATCCAAAAGCACAAAATCGATCGCCTGATAGTCCATGTGTATTCCTTGTGTGGTTGGTTAACGGGGAGGGACGAGCGTTTGCTCGTCCAGTCGCTGGACAAGTCATGGTGTTGCGGTTGTACGGCTCGGGCGATGGAGGGCAAGCAGACGCTTGCCCCTCCCGCGCTTCGCAAGCCTTATCCACAGAACGGGAGGGACGAGCGTCTGCTCGTCCAGCGCTGGGCATGCAATGGTATTGCGGCTGTGCGGCCCGAGTCAGCCCTCACATCCAGCGGCTGCTGATTTCAGAGACGCCCGAAGAGCCGACCTCATAAACGACCAGCTTGCTGCCGTCCTTGAACACTACCAGCCGACCGTTCGCATGTTTGAAACGCCCGACGTTGCTGCGATACAACTGCGCGATCTCGTCACCGCTCTCTGCGTTCACGATCACGTACCGGTCGCCGTCCTCAAGCACAAGGAAGTCCGTGCCGAACCCGCACAGGTCTCCGTTCCCGTAGTTGCTGGCGTAAAGCCGCTTCACCTCTTGGCTGTTCTCGTCATAGACGGTGTAGGTACTACTGTCATGTTGCACGTCCGATAGGGTCATGATTATTGCTCTCTTTCATTTGGCGGGCGGTTAAATCCCGCCATCCGTTATCTCACCACGATGTTCAAGAAGGATCGAAGCGGCATCTGTTATAAAAAATAACGTTCGCACTCTTCGTGACCTGCGTGGTGAATGACGCAGGAGCCGTGCCACATCGCGCGGCAGGCTTGCGCGCGACGACCAACGCCTTCAATGAATGAGTGCGCTCAGCCTCTTGCGCGAATCGGTGTTGCGGGCGGGGACGCCCTCGTTCCCGACTCGCCCGCCCCCCTTTTCCCCCGAAACGCATGATCTTCGTGTACCCCTGCCACCAACCGATTATTCCCTGCATACGATACGCGCTTCCCCTAGCGGCGGTTTGTGCGGTATGATCTTTTTTTGAGCACTGTTGACTTTTTGACGGGTCGGGAGGGTACATGAAGAAAACAGGCACACTGATTCTCACTGGCTGGGATTCGGAGGGGCACGCCTACGCGCACAGCGCGGCACTGGCGTTGTTGGCGTATCCCGATGCCACGGTGCGCGGCGTCAGCAAGGCGCGGCTGTCTGAGGCGCTGGAACAGGCCGAGGAATACGGACGCGTCCTGATCCTGGGTGTCGCGCTGGGCGGCGACCCGGCGCGGCTGGCTCGGACGGTCCGTGCGCTGGCGCGACAGCGGACGGCGCTCTGCTGGATCAGCGCGCTGCCGCCCCCCGCGTCTGTCGATGCCGGAACGTTGCAGGCGTTGTCGCCGTATGTGCGGGAGCTGTCGCTTCAGGCGACCGTCTGCGCCTGCCTGGGCGTGAAGGACATCCTTGCGGCGGCGGTGAAGGCCAACGCCCCGCTGCTGGATGCGGCGGGATACGCCCACCGTCACCTGGAGGACGATGCCTTTTTTGCTGCTGCGGTGCGGCATATCGCTCATGACGAGGGGCCGGAAGCATGGTCGCCCGGGTCATTGCCGCAACCAACCGCGATCTCCGGCGGATGGTGCGCGAAGGACGTTTCCGCGAGGATCTGTTTTATCGGCTGAACACGGTCGAACTGCGCATGCCCGCGCTGCGCGAACACGCGGAGGACATTCCAGAAATCGCGCGCGACCTGTGGGGAAGAAGCCGGCGCGAGGGATGGCGGACGTTGAGCCGGGCTCAGGCGGAGGCGTTGTCGGGCTACGGCTATCCCGGGAACGTCCGCGAGCTGGCCAACCTGCTGGAGCGCGCCTACGCGCTGGACGAGCGGGATTTCGGCAGCCTGCTTGACGGTTACCGGAGTGCGACGGGAGAAACAGGCGCATTGCAAAACACACTGCGTCCAGACCAATCGGAACGGCTAGCCGACATGACCCGCCTGCATGTTCGGCAGGTGTTGGAAAAACACGGCGGCAACGTGTCGCACGCCGCCGCCGCGCTGGGTATCTCCCGCAACACCGTGCTCAAATACGCGCAGTGATGGGGGGGGCTCTGCATCACTGCGGGTAGTCGAGCGCCTCGGGGATCATGACCTGCGCGAGCGCGCGAGCGGCTCGGTCCTTGGCGAGGCGCGCGCCGGCCAGCGCGGCCTCGGCCTTGGCGCGCAGCGCCTGGAACTCGGCCGCCTGCTCCGCCGTGGCCGCGCCGTAGCCGTAGACCAGCTCGGCGCAGATGCGGCCCGTTTCGCCG
>Ga0172377_10007347_pt1 | contig 11334 bp, 9 predicted proteins | sample Pumphouse3metaG_FD_119749 | JGI IMG/M metagenome (GOLD analysis project Ga0172377, IMG submission 119749) | Leachate microbial communities from a municipal landfill in Southern Ontario, Canada - Pumphouse #3 metaG | ecosystem: Engineered > Solid waste > Landfill > Unclassified | place: Canada... | reverse complement strand
TCGTTTATTATTATTATGAACTTAAACCTATTACAGGTGTTGAATATAAAAAACGTGAGCAAGGCCCTGTTTCTGATATTTTTTTTGATATTTTATTAAATAGCAATTCATTCAATATCGAAAAGAAAAAAATGAGAAACGGGGAAGAGGCAATGATGTGTTCTCTTAAAAAACCGTTTAGCGATAGCAAACTAATAAAAAAAGAAATAGAAACTATAAAGAAAGTATGTAATAAATGGAAGAGTGCAAAAACTCCAAAGATTGTTGCATTTACTCACGCTCAAATTCCTTGGAAGATTTCATTTGAGAATGATGTTGTTCCTTACAGTCTCATTATTCAGCAAGATGAATCAACACTTTTTTAATCAGAAATATACAGTATCGTTTAGTGATTTTTGTATTAAAAAATATAAAAAAGATTTTCTTAAAAAATATAAAAAAAGACTTTGGGACAAGACGGAAGAATCTATTATAGAATCTCTTGAACGTTTGGTTAACTTAGAAAAGACTGACGTATTGGATGTAATATGTGACACAAATACTAAAAAGATTTTTGCAAAATATTCTTTTAAAATTGCTAAATCTAATATCCCGCCTAAAATTAGTGGCAATAGGTGTGTTTTAGAAGTTTGTAATAATAAAAGATGCGTAAAAATCTTGTTTATTTACAATAAAGATAAACATATTCCCAACAAGAAAAAAAACGAAACTAATTGGTGGAAAGAAGTTATTTCTAATGAATTTGACATACATTGTTTGAAATATTTTGAAACATAATTTTATTATGAAAAAAAAGATAATTATTTCTCGGAAAGATGTTTATATAATTGATAAACTTCAAAAAGGAAATGCGCTTCAAAGAAGGGCTTGCGAAATTTTTCAAATATTATTATTTAATCATAATTTCAAAGACTTTATATACAAAACAAGAAGAGATATGAAAATTCCTATGAATGGTTTGGATTTAGCTAATAAAAGAGAGAGTGAAATAGTTAAAAACAGATTTTTTAGTAGTGACTATATTTTATATCGTAAAGAATCTGTACGCACCCCAGGGTTATTTTTTGATGATTCTAAAATAGCTTCAGAGGTGGATAAGTTCATAAAAAAAGAAAACATTTTAGATTTAATTTCCATAAGCGTAGATAACGATTTTTTATATGAATTAGTTTTTTCAATAATCAAAGAATATTCTATATTAAATGACATAATTCAATTAAAAGATGGTGTGGGAATGATATTGAGAACAGATTACGAAGAAGATGTTGGAATACCTAATGAATTGACTATAACAGTTTCGCCAACCGTTACGATGGAAGAACTAATCGATTATATTAAGGCTAATTGGAATGGAATTAAATTTTTACAAGAGTCTATTCTTGGAGAAGAAAAAACAAAAAAACGTTTAAAATTATCAAAAAATTTCATAAGAGATATCAAAATTTATAATAGATATTTAGACTTATTAGAAAAAAAACAAAAAAAAGAGATTGATTTTAAATATATAGATTTAGAGATAGCAAAAGAGTTTAAGGGTCTAAACGAGGGGACAATAAGATCAATTATTAGTAAAGTTAATAAATTGGTAGAGTTTGCTAATAAGAAACAAGAAAAAAACGATGTTGAAGATAAGGGGGAGGTCTTATTTTAAGTATATAAAAGTTTAGATTTGTGAAAAACTGACAATAATAGTCAGTTTTATGTTAGAAAAAAATCAAAAAGACAATTTAATAGATATTAAAAAGGAGGATATTGCCTTGGTTGATTTTTTTGATTTGCTTTTAAAGATAGATAAAAGAAATAATCCTCATTTATACGAATTAGAAAACAATAACGATTATGATTGATACAGTTATACTACAACTAAATCAATGGCAATTTACTATAATGAATTATCCTAAATTCAAAACTTCTCAGGAAGCAGTTCTTAATAGTAACGATAATTTTTGTAAATGGATGAATAATCCCACAGCCTCAGATAAAAAGCTTGGTATATATAAGCCAAGATTAACATTGATTAAGAGGGCTAAGATGACTTTTTTAAAAATAGAGTTTTCGATACCAAAACTAATTTTTAATAATAATTTAGAAGAATTATCTGAAAGCGATTTTTCTTTAGTTATAGATACATTGAAAAAGAGATTAGAAGAAATGGATGTTCTTGTTTTTAGAAAAAGCCTAGAAAATGCTGAGATTATTTCTTTTCATCCCTCTAAGAATATTAAGTTAAATAACGGCTATACTTCTAATTTTGCCATAAGGCAATTAAGTAAGATTGATATATCTAAGAGATTTGATATTGATGTTAAAGATTATCGTAATAATGGGGCTTCCTTACAGTTTTATACAAAATTATTTGCTGTTTGTATTTACGACAAGGCTAATGATTACTTAAAACCAGAAAGAAGGGCGATAGATAAAGATCAGAATCAAAGACAACGAAGTTTATTTGATTCATTAAAAAAACAAAATCCATTTTTTGAAGTTTTAAGGATAGAAATAAGATTAAATGGAAAAAGAAAAATAAATGAATTATTTAAAACTTTAGAATTTGATAAAAATCCACAATTCCAAGACCTTTTTAAAAATGATTTATGTAAAAAAATAGTAAATTATATTTGGGAGATGATTTTTAACAAAAATGAGTTTATTTTTTCTTTAATAGATAGTCCACAGAAGATATTGGAGGCGTTAATTGTTAAAAATCCTGACATAAAATTAATGAAGGCAATGAAGATAGTGGGTTTATATTTATTGGCCAAAGACAGGGATGGTTTAGGAGGATTAAGAGGGATTATAGACAATAGGTATAAAAAGCATAATTGGGAGCTTATAAGGCGTTATATGATTACATTAGAGGGGAACATAGATCAACCTATTTATGGGTTTATCAAAGATATAGAAACAGAATTAAAGGAATTTAAAAATTATAAATTATAAACAAAAAAATATGAAAAAATATAAAGATATTAAGAGTAAAAAAGGGTTAGATGAATGTGCAAGAAAGTTTTATCAAAATTCAATATCAGAGAATGTAAAATTGGCAATGAGAAAATCAAAAAATAAGACTTGCAATGTAAATAAAAGTAAAGTATACTATAAACAAATAATAAGTATTTACTATGAATAAAAAAAAGCAATTTTATACTTCAGAAGATGTAGCTAAGATCCTCGACTATAATGTAATGACAATTTATAGGTATATTAAAGCAGGCAAATTAAAAGCCTATAAGATGGGCAAGGAATTTAGAATAAAAAAAGAAGATGTTGATATTTTTTTAGATCAACATAAAATAGATGATAAATTATGAAGTTGGTAAAAATTATAGACAATAACAGAAAAACTTTAGAAGATATATTTAAAGATTTAGATGGTAATTATACTCAATTATCAATAGCTACTGGTTATTGGGATTTAGAGGGAATGAATTTGATTCTTCCACAATTGAAAAAATTCGAAAAAATTAGATTATTGATTGGGAGGGAGCCATTAATTGCGAGACATAATTTAATAAAACCAGAGTCAGATTATCCCGATAAGGACATAAAATTTGATTTATCAAAAATTAAACAAGAATCTAGCCTTAGGGAATTAGCTTCAGAAATTAGAGAATGGATTGATTCAGGTAAATTAGAGGTTCGTGTTTATAGAGAAAATTTTCTACACGCAAAATGTTTTATTTTTGGTTCTTATGATTCAAAGGAGGCAGTAGGCATTATTGGATCTTCTAATTTTACAAAAAATGGATTAGTGCATAATACCGAATTGAATGCATTAGAATCAGACCAAAGAATAGTGACTTATCAGCCTGAGAACAAAGAGCAGGAAATAGGTCATTTGTATTGGTTTGATTCATTTTGGAATAATAAAAAAACAGAAAAATGGAATGAGCAGTTTGGGAGTATTCTTGAATTATCGCCTATAGGAAATAAATTATATAGTCCATATGAAACGTATATTAAAACCTTATATGAGTTATACAAAGAAGAGATTATAGATGATGAAAATATTGATTTAAAAAATACAAAAGGGAGAACTCTTTTTGATTTTCAACACAAGAATATACAAGCATTAATAAGAAGACTTAAAAAATATAAGGTTGCTATGCTTGCAGATTCAGTTGGTCTTGGTAAAACGCTTACAGCCATAGGGGTAATTAAACAATATTTAGAAGACGAAAGACGTATTGAAATTATTTGTCCAAAATCTTTAGTTCAACAATGGGAAAAAGAACTTGCTACAGAAAATATATTTGGATTAAAGCCAGTCACACTTCAAAATCCAAATGAAATTGAAAGAAAAAAAGAACTAGATTCGATTGCAAAACCATCTTTATTTGTAATTGATGAATCTCACAATTTAAGACAAACCAATGGAAAAAGATTTAAGCAAGTACTTGAGTGGATTAGGAATAATTCCAAGGCACACGTTTTATTATTAACAGCAACTCCTATTAATAATCAATTGACAGATTTAACAAGTCAAATTTTATTAGGAACAGGGGGGGATGCAGATGGATTAAAATTAACAATTGTTGATAAAAATAATCAAACAGAACAAAGGAATTTTTATCAAATTGTTGAAAATTTAAAGAAAAAAATCAATCAAGACATAAAGCGTAACGGAGAAATCGATTATTCTCATATTAAACAAGTAATGACACCAATTATTAGAGCTTTTGTGGTTAGAAGAACTAGGCAGGGAATAGAGCAAGAATATGGTTCTTTACTGATTAATGGAAAAGAAACGAAATTTCCAAAAGTTATTCCTGAAGTGTTGGAGTATGAGTTTGATAAAAATTTAACCAAAGAATTAATGAAAATTAATTCGAATGAAATTCATCTTAACGAAATATATAAAATTGAACCCGAACAAATTGTAAGGGAATGCAAAGATTTAAAACATCCCTTGGATCAGATTGAAAAAATTTCAGAGATAGATGAAGTCGAAATAGATAAAAAAAGTCCAATGTTTTTTGTTTTTCAATTAATTTTAATGCTTGGATTTGTTCCTTATCGTTGGATGATGTATCAAACTAATTATTATGGTAAAACTCGTAAAGAGATAAAGGAATTAAAGTTAAGTTCAGACAAAAGTAAAAAACTATTATTACAACTAGGGATTTTTGGTATTCTAAGAACAGTTTTCTTAAAGAGAATGGAATCTTCTGTAAGTGCACTTGAAGCTTCTCTTAAAAATTATGTAAATAAATTAGAGGTTTTTGAAAGAGGTATAAAGCAAGGGAAAATTATATCTATGGATGATTTGGATTTATTGGTAGCAAGCTTGGGGGATGAAGATGTTGAAATTGACGAAAAATTACTCGAAGAACGTGTTTTGGATGAAGTTGACGATAAAAATTATGAATTAGAATCATTAAAAAATGATATAAAGAAAGAAAAAAAACTTATATCTATAATTTGCAAGCAATTAGAAATTATCAATAGGAGCGACTCTAAGATTCAATGTTTTGCTGAAAAATTTAATGAAATAAGAGAAAAACATCCAAATCAAAAAGTATTAGTTTTTTCTTATTTTGCGGATACCATCAAGTATTTAGAAGAAAATATAAGTAAATATTCTAAATTTTTAAATAAGGATAATGCTGGATTTATATCATCAAAAACCAAAAATGATTCTGAAAAAATGGCTTCTCTTTTTTCCCCTAAATCAAAAAAATACGAATTAAAGGAGGATGAAACAGAATTGCAATATTTATTTTCAACAGACGTACTTTCTGAAGGGCAAAATTTACAAGATGCAGGTATTTTAATTAATTATGATTTACATTGGAATCCTGTGAGAATGATTCAAAGAAATGGTAGGGTTAATAGATTGGGAACAGATTTTGACGAGGTTTATATCTACAATATGAGACCTGAGCAAGGTTTAGATTCCTATTTAAAATTAATCCAAAGATTAGAAGGTAAAATTGATATTATTCGAAATACTATTGGAACAGATACACCCGTTTTAGATGAAAAAGAAAATCCTATAGAATATACAGATTCTGTTAGCGAGATATATAGTAAAAATTTTGAAAAAAGAATAAAGGCATTAAAGGATGCAGAAAAAGCTTCTGATTTTTTACTTTCAGAAGATGAGTTTATTATTGATCTTAAGAAATTTAATTCAAGCTTAGATTACTCAGAAGAGTACAAGCAATTAATTTATTCTATATCTAATGGTAAATGGGCAGTTATGCCAAATTCTCGTACAAGAGGAGAAACAAGAGTAGATGTTTTTGGATTAATTCGTTTATGCGCAGAAGATAAATTAGAATCATTTGGTTATCAGTTCGTAAAAACAGATTTAAATGGATCAAAAATTCAAGCTATTTCTCAATTACAAGCCTTGGAGTGGTTAAGAGCTACAGTAGGAGACAACAAGCGTATAAAAGACCAAATAACAGCCAATAAGGTTGCCATAAGAGAAAGATTAGAGTCGAGTGTTACTAGCTATTTTGACCAAGAGGAAACAGGTTCTTTAATTGGGCAAGAGAATGATATTTTAAAAATACTTTATGAAAATCAATACTCTCAAAAAGATATGGATTTTGTTAAGAGTGCTTTTAAGGCAAATAATGTTTTTTACAAACGTGAAATGAATCAATTAAAAAGAGGTATAATTAAAAAACAAAAGAAAAGTGAGTCTTATCAGATAGAGTTGAGAAATTTAATTAAATTAGCAAAAAAAATAGATAGTCAAAAAGAAGATAAAAAGGCCGTAGAATTTAAAAAAGTAGAGAGTGTATTATTTTATATAAACAAAAATGAGTGAACAAATATTAAAAAAAATACAAAATATCCAAATAGAATTGAATGAACTTACTGTTAAGAAAGACTTTTTACAAGCTAAAAGAGTTATACTTTCAATTGTAAAATTATTAGATGAGTCCATATCAATCAATGATGAGAACGCTTTTCAGCTATTTACTGACGATAATGGGAAAATAAAATCAAACGCACATTGGTTTTATGAAGATTCTGTAGTAATTGATAGAAAAGCGACATATAAAGTGTATCCAAGTAATAATTTAAATATAGATTTTAAATTATATGGAATCACAAAGCCCTCAAAAGGAAGAATAGCTTGGGTTCAAGCTCTTACACCAAATTTTGAAGATGAACCTTATTATCAAAATGATAATGTTGGGATTGATTTCGTAGTTCCTAAAAGTGCAGATAAAATTATTATCATATTAAGCAACAATTGGGTCATTAGAACACTTGAATTAAAAGGAGAGCTTACTGTTACATATCAAGAAATTTTTGCAAAATGGGCTGAAATAAAGCATTTTGATAACAAGCGAGAACTACATAATATATTATGGGATAGTTTCGATATAAGTCCTCTTAATAAAAAGTTTTATATTGGAATAAGTGAAAGATTTAATATTTTGCGTCAGTATTTAGTGAATGAAAATATTTTTGATGAAAAACATTCAGCATTTTTTGCGAACAGATTACTTGGGAGAATTATTTTTTGTTGGTTTTTAGATAAAAAGGGAATTATTAATTCCGAATTAGAGTATTTTGATTCAAAATCATTTCCTGATGATAATGAATATTATAAGAAAAAATTAGAGAAATTGTTTTTTGAAGTATTAAATACTCCTATTGAAGAAAGAAATGTAAAAGATGAGATGACGCCATTTTTAAATGGTGGATTATTCGAAGCACGTGAAAATGATTTATATAGAGATTCAAAATTAACATTTCCTAAAAATTATTTTGATAATTTGTATGATTTTTTATTAAGTTATAATTTTACAACAGATGAAAGCACAAGTCAGTTTCAACAAGTAGCAATTGATCCAGAAATGCTTGGTAGAATATTTGAAAATCTTCTTGCTGAAATTACAGAAGAAACAGGGGAACAGGCAAGAAAGGCAAAAGGAGCCTTTTATACTCCAAGAGAAATAGTAGATTATATGTGTAAGGAGTCCTTAAAAGAATATTTAAAAACAAAGATTAAAGAAGATGAGTATAGGGATGAAAGAATATCACAGCTTGTAGAAGGCCCTATTAGAAATTTTGAAGATCAGGCTCGTAATTGGCGCAATAAATGGAAACCATACAAAGAAGATGTCATCAAAGCCTTAGATGAATTGAAAATTTTAGATCCAGCCTGTGGTTCAGGAGCATTTCCAATAGGAATGTTGCAACTCTTAGTGTTAGTATACGAACGATTAGATGCAAGGTTTGATTCTTATAAAACAAAATTAAGAATTATAGAAAAGAATATATATGGAATAGACATTGAACCAATGGCAGTAGAAATTGCAAGATTAAGAACTTGGTTATCGATTATTGTTGATGAAGAGTCTGATTCTAAAAAAATTGAACCTCTTCCAAATTTAGAGTTTAAGTTTGTTTGTGCTAATTCTCTTATTGATCTTGATCAAAGTGGTCAAAATTCTTTTTGGGATGATCAAGACTTGGACGATAAAATGAGAAGTTTAAGGGGTGAATACTTTAATACAAAAAATTTAATTAAAAAGAAAAAATTAAGGACAGAATTTAAAAAACTTATAAGTAAACAAGAAAATTTATTTGGAGAATCTTTAAAATCAAAACAATTAAAAACATATGATCCTTTTGATAATGAATCTTCAGCAGAATTTTTTAATCCAGAATTTATGTTTGGCGTTGAATTATTTGGAATAGTGATAGGAAATCCGCCTTATGTTAGTGTTAAAAAAATACCTACCTCTGATAAAAAAATCTTTAGTAAAATATTTGAGACTGGAAAGGGTAGATTTAATCTTTTTACTTTATTTTTAGAAAAAGGACAAAAATTTTTAAGCGAAAAAGCTATTTTAACTTTTATTCTTCCAGAGGGTTTATTTTCAAATACTGAATATAAATATATAAGAAAATATTTAACTCAAAAAACTACTATTTTGGAGGTAGGATTATTTACAAAAAGAGTTTTTGAGGCCTCTGTAGATGCGGCTATTATTATGATTAAAAATTCAAGGGAAGATAATAAATTAAAAATTATAGAAGACTTAAAGGGAATAAAAAATGAGATAGACCAAAAAGACTTAAAATTTGAACCAGAGTATCTTTTTCCCGTCAAGGGAAACAATGATCAAAATAAAATTATAAATTTAATGGAAAACAAAATAGATAAATTGTCTAAATTATTTGAAATTCAGCAAGGAATAATATATTCAGGTCGTCCCAAGGAAGAAGTTTTTTCTAATGAAAAGATATCTGACGAGTATAAAAAGATATTAGACGGAAGAGATATATTAAAATATAAGATAAATTGGGAGCAAAAACAAGAGAGTAGATTTATAAAATATAATAAAGAACTACATAGATCAAGAGAAGAGCGTATTTTTACTGCTAAAGAAAAAATAGTTTTGCCTCGCAGAAGTACTAAACTCGTATGTGCCTTAGATGATCAACAATTTTATCTATTAAACACTGGATATGTTTTAATTCCAAAGAATTCTTTTAATGAGATTTTGTATATTCTTGGTGTTTTAAATTCTAATTTAATAAATTTTTATTATCAGAATAGATATTTTGGATGGCAAATAACGATACCAGCTCTTAATTCTTTACCAATAAAAATTGGAACAAAAAAAGAAATTAAAGATATATCCGGAATTGTAAATCAAATCATAGAACAAAGTAAATTAAATATCGACATAAGCGAACTTGAAAAGACGTTAAACAAAAAAATATATGAATTATATGATATTGACGATGAATTAATAAAAATAGTTGAAAGTAGTTTATGAAAGCAATAATTTTAGCCAGAGTATCAACAGAGGAACAAATGACAGAGGGGCAATCAACACCCGCTCAACTTGCTCGTGCTAAAGAATATGCAGAGAGAAAAGGTTTTGATGTGGTAAGGGAGTATGAATTTGACGAATCATCAACAAAAGATAGAAGAGTCAAGTTTGAACAAGTAATAAATGAAATTAAGAAATCTAAAGAGATTATAGCTTTAATTGTTGAAACAGTTGATCGATTACAAAGAGGGTTTAAAGAGTCAGTGGAATTAGATGCCTTGAGAAAAGACGGAAGGCTGGAATTGCATTTCATAAGGGAAAATTTGATTATCCATAAAGACTCTAATAGTTCTGAGATACAGAGATGGGACTTGGCAACTTTCGTAGCTAAGAGTTTTGTTCTACAGATAAGTGATAACGTTAAAAGAACTTTTTCAAACAAAGTTAAATTGGGAGAAATTATCGGAAGAGCTCCTATTGGATATTTAAATGACATAAATGAAATAACAGAAAAGAAAACTGTTATTGTAGATAAGTTTAGATCAGAGCATATTTGTAAAATCTTTAAATTATATTCAACAGGAAATTATTCAATGAAGCAATTAGCTAAATTAATGAAAGAGGAAGGGTTAACTACAAAAAGGGGAGGAAAAATAGGATTAAGACAGATAGAACTAATTCTTAAGAACGCTTTTTATTATGGTAATCAATTATATAAAGGAGAGCTTTATCCTCATAAATATGAGCCATTAATAAGCTATGAGCTCTTTTTGCGATGTCAGAAGATAAGAGAAGGCTATAATAAGATTCCAAGAAAAGCATCAGAGAAGCCTTTTGTTTTTCAAGGATTAATTACTTGCGCTAATTGTGGATGTAGAATAACACCAGAATTACAAAAGGGTAAATATGTTTATTATCACTGTACCGATCATAAAGAAATTTGTAAAAAGGTTTATGTTAATCAAGACGATATATTAAAAGAAGTAAAAAGTGTATTTGATAAATTAGTTTTACCTCAAGAAGACATAGATAAATTGGTAAATTCATTAAAAGTATTAGAAGAAGGAAAGAATGAATTTCAAAAGATACAGTTAAAAGAATTAAGAAAAGAGAATGATCAAATTGATGAAAATATATCCACAATGTACGATGATAGACTTTCAGGAAGTATTACTATTGATTTCTACGACAAAAAGTTTAAAGAGCTAATGGAAAAGAAGCAGGAAAATGAGTTTAAAATGAAAAGATTGAACAATGCTAACAAAAATTACTATATCACTGCAAATACAATACTTTCTTTAGCTCAAAGGGCTCCTGAAATCTTTGAAAGTTCTGAACCAGAAGAAAAAAGGCAATTAGTAAATTTTGTATTTCAGAACTTGCAGCTAGATGGCAAAAAGCTTTTATTTAAAACAAAAACACCCTTTGAGAGGGTGCTTGAGTATCAAAGTACTCACAATTGGGGTGCCATCGTGGAGGACGTTAGAACTATATTTGAGAAAAATAACGATGATTCAATACATATTCCAATATTTTAGCTTAACATTTTACCCCACCCTTGATTACACTATTTATTTTT
>Ga0172377_10007346_pt1 | contig 11334 bp, 25 predicted proteins | sample Pumphouse3metaG_FD_119749 | JGI IMG/M metagenome (GOLD analysis project Ga0172377, IMG submission 119749) | Leachate microbial communities from a municipal landfill in Southern Ontario, Canada - Pumphouse #3 metaG | ecosystem: Engineered > Solid waste > Landfill > Unclassified | place: Canada... | reverse complement strand
TAATGTGTATGATGCTGGCAATCCTGAATTAAGTTTTTTAATTATTTCTGTTTTGTTCATTTGTAGTATCAATTTAATAATAGAACGTCAGTATATATAAAGTTTATGCTATGAAAAAAAAAGAAATTATTTATGTAAAAATATAAACATCATTCTCAATTCTCATTTCTCTTTCGATTATTGCCAAAACAGCAGTTAATGAATTTTCTTTAGTTATACGTGTGTTTGTAACTTTATAAACTGCTTTTGAATAACCCCACATATCTTTTATTAATTCCAATTGCGATTTAATATTTTTATCTGAATATTTATTTGTTTTTTCAACAGTATAATCTGGTTTGATAACAATCATATACGTTCCTGCATCTCTAGCAAACCAAAACACAGTTAACTTGTTACCTGTGTAACCTTTGACAAGTTTTTTAATATTATTTACATCATGTATTAAATCAGTTGTGTAGGCTTTTGGTCTATGCGTTCCATCGGCTTTATCTAAAATTTTATCAATAATTGAATATTTTCCAACTGGAGTTGTTTTTCGAATATCAGCGATAGTTTTAGTTAATGGTTGTTCTGGGTTTACCATATACTACATTATGTTGTTCATATATTTAAATGTTATTATTAAAAAAACATAATGTAAATATGTTTATATATTTTAAAACCAAATATATATTTATGATTGATTGGTATACTATTACAGTTTCACTTTTTTTAATTTGTTTCATGATATGGTGCGCATATTTTGATATAAAATATAGATGTGTTCCTATTAAATTTTTTAATTGGACTATGATAATATTATATCTGCTGATAATTGTTTTATATTGTATTATCGGATGGTTCGTTATACCTATTATTACGGCACTTGTTTTGCCGTTTTTACTTTGGTTTTTTTCCAAAGGAAAATATGGTGCAATTGATGCACGACTGATGATGATTGTTTTATTAGTGATCCCGTCGTTGGGTTGGCAGATATTTTATTTAGGTGTTTTAGTTGTAATTACGCTGTCGATGTGGGTTATCACTAACTATATTACAAAATCTTATACTGAAATTACATCAGATGGAGAAATGAAATGTATTCCGCAAGTTGTATCTATTCTGATATCGTTTGTGATTTGTTTTACTATTTATAATTTTGGTTGGTTTTTTTAACAACTTTTTTTCGATATATTTATATGCGTTAAAGTTTAATGTGTAAATGATGACTAATATTGGATTTTGTATAGGAGTTGCGATTCCTCCAATTATATATCTTATTGTATTTCAAATTGTAAGTAATATTTTTGAAATACCTCAAGATTGGAGATTAATACTTGGTTTAACAGCTTTAGTTTGTTTAGCTATAGTTGTTGTTTGTTTAGCTTATGGGTTTGTATATTTTATGAACCGTATAAGTTATTGAATTTTAATTTTTTCGATATATTTATATAAGTTAAAGTTTAATATATAAATGATGAAATTATTAATTGTTGATGAGAAAGGAAATTTAGAAATAAGTTTAAATGATGGATTGGGTAGTAAAATTATATTCAATAAAAAAGTGTATAACTCTAAGTTTTTTCCAAAAGGTATAGATTCAGTGGAATATATTTTAGAAGCAAATTTGGTAGGAAACGAAAAAGAAAATTATCGATTTAGAAATGATTGTATTCATACTAAATATTTAGATGCTGAAAAATATTGTGGTTTAGCATTAAAATTTTATGGTATGGATACGTTATGTTACGATATAAAAAGTAAAAATCAAGGAAAAGATTGTTATGATTTACGAGAATTATATAAAAATAATAATGAGGAAGTTAAATGACAGTTCTATATGTAGCAATTTCAGTTCATCATAGTTGGAATGATGGTAAACCTGATGAAGTTCAACCTAAAGATTATTGGGAAGCTTTTCTAAAACAATATTTTGATGCGTTTAATGATTATGGAGAAGGAATATATGATTGGAAGGTAATTGGAACATCTTCTGATTTTTCAGAAGTTTATGATCATTGTATGGAGTCATGTAAAAAACGTTCTGATAAAGCAATTAATCAACATCGTATTTTAAATGAATATTTTAGGTGAAAAGAATTTATGAGTGAAGATACATTAATAAAAATTATGGTGAGTGCGGCTGTAATTATTGCATTAACTGCTTGGGTAATATTATTTATATCAACTTTTAATATGTTTGATAATGAAAAATTATTAGATAATAGTTTAGAAAAATACGATGAATTATTTAAAGAAATTAACGTTACGTTTAATTTTGAAACTGAAGAAGTTACGTTTTCCAATTATGATAAATTATATAAAGGTTTTGTGAATGGAAATCAACAAATTTGGATTAAAATGAATGAATCTTCATTTACTTGTAAATTAACTAATCTCACTTCTAAATCTGAAATTTATTATGTTTATAGAAATTATTACATTATTAGTTTGTGGGATAGTAACGTGTATCCCGGAGGAGTTTTTAAAGGAACATGGGTGATTTATCCAGACACTAAAACAATAGAATATTTAGGTGCAACAGTATTTTGTTGAAAATATATTTTTATTTTGTATTTACCAATAGATAGTTTTTTATATATTGATTACATAATATTCATATGAATAAAAAATTAAAATTATATTTAGAAAAATATGAACCATCGTTATCTATAAAAGATTATGAATCTGGTATTGTTGTTACTACAGATGGAAAAGAATTGTTAAAATATACTGATAAAAATACAAAATCTATACGTTTACCTCCTCCATCAGTAATTAAACATCAGAATAATTTACCGATGACACAAAATAATTTTATTTTTACGCATAATCATCCATTAGAAGTATTAGGTAATTTAGTATTTTCACAATCTTTATCAATTGATGATATATGGATGACGATAAAAGAAAATTATGCTGGAATTAGAGCAGTGGAATTATTTTATACGTATGTTTTATATAGACCTGAAAACGGATGGAATAAAGTTAGCAAACAAGATCTAGTTGGTGTTTGGAAAAAAATAAGTAAAGATGTTGAAAAAGAATGGCAAAATAATGTTTTATGTGGTAAAATGTCATTGCGCTATTATGGAGAAAATATTCAACATGAAATAATAACTAGATTATCAAATCATTATAAATGGAATTATTACAGAAAGAAAAATAAAAATCCAAAAGGAAGTATTGTTCATCTAGAATTAGAAATAGTTTCTCCTTTAGATTTACCATTATGGTTAAAAAATAGTAACTTATTATCTGCTATAAAAGTAAAAAATTATTATAAAAAACAATATGAAATTGCTAAAATTAAATACCCTAAAGAGTTTTAAATAAATATAGAAACATTTATAAATACAATTTTGAACTATTCGGAAATTCCAGATAGTTCAAAGTTAGTTTATAAAGCTTTCGGTCGATGTAAAATCGAAATTTATATATACTTTAAGCGATATATATTATTATCATGGCAAAACAGAGTAGATTAAAATTTGGAGAGACTTAAAATGAATATTCAAGAAGCCACACAATGTGCTATTGATTTAAATATTTATATGATCAGACGAAAAGATTGGAAGAGAGATGGTGATATTGTTGTTTGTATTTCCATAAAAGGCTCTTATTCGTCTATGGATATGGTATGCCGACGTACATTACATACGGTTACATATTTACCATCTGTATTTGATATTTTAGCAAATGATTGGGAGGTTGTAAAATGATTGAAAATTTTGATTTTGTTAAAGATATGTATGAAAAGAACCAACGATTAAAATTAGTTGATCTTAAAATTCAAGATGAAACTTTCAGTAAACATTTAGAATTTTGTAAAGAGTTTATTTCTGTTACTTGTGATAATAATAATGGAGATATCGGAGATATTGTATTAATAAATCAATCTGTTTATACAATTATGAATATTAATTTAGTTAATATTGATTGGTTAACGACTGTTGATAATAATTTTTGGATTTTGAATGGAAGTAAATCAAAGGAAGAATATATCTCTGAATTGAAAATATTGTATGGAAATGATTTGAAAAAATCATTATATATTTATGCATTAAGAATTATTGAATGGAGGAACAAATGAGAGAAGAGTATAAGTTACAGTTAAAACAACTTAAAGAAAGGATGGAAAAGGCGGAGGCTTTTGCGGCTCGGTGTCCTCTATTTTCCGAGAAGATATTAAAAGATATACTTACTGGTGATGAAGACTGGATTGTTATTGCACGACATTACAAATCATTAGATTTATATGATGGTGTTTGTAGGGGGCATTACCGGTCAAATGGTAAGGGGACAATAAGCAACTATAAGGGGGATTATGATGTGTATTTGTGGCGATTGTACATTAACACACTGTGTGAATATGGTGCATATCATAAATATGGATTGCATGATATTTGTAAAAAAATCCAAGTGTATAACTATGACGAGTTAAATTGTACATTTTATTGCACTGATGAACAGATTGGCGATTTACTTGAAGCACTCAACAACTGGAAGATCGAAGCAAGAGCACAACTTGAAATAGATATGAGGGATGAAAAAATAAGAGAGGCAGAAAAGAGAATTAAAGAAGAGAATGAGAAATTATCTATCTTAAAAGGGGAAGTGAATAAATGAGTCAAAAATTAATTATTGAGTCTATCAATTTCACATTAGGTAAAAAGATGTATCAGATAGAATTAGAAAATGGGCATATTTGGGATATATCTGAGGGTGATTTTATTGAAACTAATATTAATTTAGGAAGTAAATTGTCATTGTTTACTCAAGATTGTTTATTTAAATTGTGTCAATATGAAAAGTATGGTGAAGACTGGAAAAATCCAGAAATTGAAGATTTGTATGATGATTATTATAACGAGGTAGAAAGAAAATGACAGAACCAATTATCATGACAGATGGACCGACTATAATTCGTAGGGATCGTTTTGGAAAAGTATTGGAAATCACATTCAAAGCTGATCGATTTTATAGAAACGCTGATGACAACGACTTCGATTATAGCAGTCAGGAACCAAAACATGTATGTATGGATGAAGATAGAGCGTATAGGCAGAAATATGGAGGTGAGTGAATGAAACAGATTATGTTAAAGAATAGGATAATTAAAATAAAATATTGTTCTGATTGTCCTCTTTTCGACATTGAATTAGGATATTGTAAAGAGGGAGTTGATAATTTAGACCTTATTGATTTTATACCTCTATCAACATGCCCATTGGAAGATTATGAAGGTGAAAAATGAAACAGATTAGATTTAAGAATTTTGTGCATAAAATAGACGCATGTTATGAGTGTCCTATATTCAACGGAGATTCTGGATATTGTCAAGATGGTGCATCTATTCATAATCCATGGGAAGAGGACACCTTTCCAAAAGATTGTCAATTAGAAGAATATGAAGGTAAAGAATCGTTAATTGAAATTTCAAAATTTGATTTTGAAGAATTATTGATGGATGCTGTAAGATATGCTTTAGGTCGCATGACATATACTCCTCATATAGTATGTGAAATAATTAATAAAAATATTAATGTAGTATCTAAAGGTGCTCTTGGTGTAATTAAAAAAGACATAGAAAAAGAACGTGATAGAGATAATCTTGGTGATCCTATTATCGATGCTCCAGTATGGATAAATACATTGGAAAATATTAATGAAAAATTAAATGAATTAAATTCTAACATTTAATTTTTCATATATGCAAAGTTTTTTATATTATGGACATCAATAATTACAATGTGAAAACTGAAACGAATCTTCCTTTTTCTGCATGGGGAATTTCAACCTCTATTGATTTACACAATTGTTCATTAGAATTAATTACAAATTCAGATCATATTTATAAATTCGTTAGAGAATTAGTGGAATATATTGATATGAAATGTTTTGGTGAACCGCAGATAGTTAATTTTGGTGAAACTGAAAAAGTTGCGGGTTATTCAATGACTCAATTAATTGAGACTTCGCTAATTTCTGCACATTTTGCAAATGCATCACGCCGTGCTTACATTGATATTTTTTCTTGTAAATCATATGATCCTAAATTAGCCGCAGAATTTTGTAAGAAATATTTCAATAGTAATTATATGACGTATACTTCGATTGTCAGAGATTAGTGATTAATTTTAATTTTTTCTTTTTTTAGCGTAAACTTTATATGTAATGAAATCAATTACTAAACATGTCATTTGAAAAAATTACAAAACCTGATTTAACACGTTTTCGTAAAATAACACTGCGATTTGGTGACATCGGTTATATTTTTAAATCTAACGATGGTTATGATTGGAGAGCAACAGAAGTGCTTTTCCCTACGAGACGCACTAGAAGAGCTAGTGATTTTTATTCAGACGCTAATGATAAATATGCAAACGAGGATTCGATTTTACACGCGATCAATTACATGATTGACGCTAAAGGAACTTTTGCAAAATTGGGGTGGATTAAATTTTATAACAATCAAAACAAACGTATAAAAACAATCAAGTTACCACAATTTTAAAACACTCATATTTTATTTTCAAAAAAATACTTGTTGTACGCGAATCTAAAACTAAAATTAATACCACTTCATCACAGTTACGACGTTTCCAGCTTTGCAATTCCTAATTAATTTTTTTAATTTAAAAAACTATAAATATGATTAACTCCAATATAATACTATGAAATCTGTTGAAAAAGAACGTCCTTATCCTTCTGCAAATATGAAATTAATATTTTTATTATTTGTTATAGTTTCATTGTGTGCCGTTGGAATTGTAATCGGAGGAGTAAGTTTAATTGACACATTGAATAATAACGACAGTAATACATTTACTAATCAAAGTTTTCCCGTAGATTTTAATGACACTTTAGATTTTAGTTCATTGACTGAAGGATTTGAAAATTTATCTGATAATTTAAATTTCGGATGATATTATATGTTAAAATTAAATGCAATATATTGTGGTGATAATTTCACTTTGATAAACCAGTTGATATGGATAAATATATATTATTAGAGGTTTAATAATAAGATGATGAAAGTAGTATCTCTTTTTGATGGTATCTCATGTGGAATGGTTGCACTGGATAGATTAGGTGTTGATGTTGATAGGTATGTTGCATATGAGATAGACAAGACCGCGGTTAAGGTTAGCTGTGTTAACTATCCCCAGATTGAGCATAAGGGAGATGTAACTAAAGCAGATTTTAGAGCGTATGAAGGGTTTGATTTATTGATTGGTGGAAGCCCCTGTACGTATTGGAGTATTGCACGGGCAGGTAATGGTAGGGAAGTTTCTACTGGGTTAGGGTTTGATCTGTTTATGCAGTATCACAGAGCTTTGACCGAAGCAAAACCCAAATATTTCCTATATGAAAATAACTATTCCATATCACCCACTATTAGAGGGATGATATCCGAAAAGTTAGGAGTTGAGCCAATTATGATAAACTCCAATCTCGTATCAGCTCAAAATAGGAAACGGTTATACTGGACGAACATACCTAATGTGCGACAGCCAGAAGATAAACATATTCTGTTATCAGATATCGTTAAACCTGACCGAGTATGGCAACCCGTCGGAAAATGGGTTTACACAATATGGGGAAACAAACCTAAGATTGATTCTTTGCGTATTCTATCACAAACTGAAAAATCAAATACAATTACCACTAACAAAAGCCATCCGAGAAACTACTATCTGAGTAATAATAAGTTAGAATATACTAACCTCAAAGCTGACGAATGGGAATTATTACAAACATTACCAAATGGATATACCAAAATATCGGGTATAACAGAATCAAATAGACACCGTATGATTGGTAATGGCTGGACCGTAGACGTTATTGCACATATACTAAGGATGTGTGTTTAAAATGAAAGTATTATCGTTATTCGACGGTATTTCGTGTGGGCAAGTAGCATTAGAACGCGCCAATATCCATGTGGATACCTATTATGCGTCTGAAATAGATAAATACGCCATTGAGATCACACAAAAGAACTATCCTAACACTATCCAGTTAGGTAGTGTGTCGGATATTGATTTTACTAAGTATATTGGTGAAATTGATATCATTATTGGTGGCAGTCCTTGCCAAGATCTTACCATAGCAAACAACTGTAGGAAAGGTTTAGCAGGGTGCAGGTCAGGATTGTTCTGGAAATTTGTGGAAGCAGTTAATATTATTAAACCTAAATATTTCCTACTTGAGAATGTTGCTAGTATGAGCACAGAGAACCAAGATATTATTAGTAATGCATTAGGGGTTGAACCCATCTATATAAACTCGGAATTAGTATCCGCTCAGAATAGAAAGAGATTATATTGGACGAATATTCCTAATGTTAAACAGCCTGATAATAGATATATAGAATTATCTAGTATCTTAGATGTGTCTGGAGGAACTAGTTATATTGATAATGCGTATCCAAGAACAATAAAACCTTATCTGATAGAAGGTTCGATTTATGGTAATGAGAAACTTATTGTTTATGAGAATACAAAGAAGGGTTATATTGAAGTTAAATCCGGTGACTGTGTAGATATGGCAAGAATAAATTCTAAAACTCGGAGGGGTAGACATATGATTAAAAAATCAAATTGTATTATGGTATGCGATCCATCGTTTTATCAATATTTAGGAACAGATGCATCGACTGGAATACAAGTTATTCGTAAATTTACACCAATTGAATGTGAAAGATTACAAACATTGCCAGACAATTATACATTCGGATCGGATACTAAACGATACAAAGCTATCGGAAATGGGTGGACGGTAGATGTTATAGTGCATATCTTAAAAAATATTTAACTCTTGTATATACTATAAAATAGAAATTTATATATACTATTACAACTAATTAACATATAATAAGAGGAATCAGAACATGAAAAAATCAGTATCTAAAAAAGTTGACTTGAAAGATTTGGTATTTGAAAAAATTAAAGAAGTGGGTAAAGAATTTGTCGCTCCAGATGAATTTCAGATTGAAAATTACATAGTGTTTATGTGTGATTCTCATATTAAATTTAATCCTTCAAATTTCACATTGATTGATCAAAATAGAAACGAAATTAAAACGCTTCCTTACAAAGACTATGCCATTTATCTGGATAAAACTGAGTATGGAATGGATTTGAAATTTTTTGAGAAAGGTAATTGTCAGATGATCGAATCGATGCGAGTCTTTAATTTTTAAAAAAAAGGAGTTATGAATATGAAAATTGAATCTGATGTTATTGGATGTGGTATAATTATAATTGGTTTAATTTTTTTATTGAGCTGTGTTGTAATTGATATGATTATAACCTATGGTCAATGTGGAATTGTTTTTTGTATGCCAGCATACGTATACATTATATTTGCTATAATTTTATTTGCATTAGGTATCTTATTAGTTGCATTAAATTTATGTTATAATAAAGGTTTTGTTGTGATTATTAAAAAAAATAAATCATACGAAAAAATTGGAAAAAGGAAGTGTGAGAAATGATTCGTAGTATTTACAATAATATTGTTGAAAATGTAGCATTTAATATATTTTCTGAAGAAAGAGAAAACATCATTGAATATATACATGAAAAATCTGAATTGGAAGACGAGGAAGATTTAAATGTAGCATGGATATATTCTAAATTATCTGAATATTTAGAAAATTATAATCTGGTTGATAATATTAACAATGTAATTGAGTGTAATTTACTTCATCAGAACGATGGTATGGAAATTATATCTGATGCTGGAATAGAAGAAACGTTAAAAATATATGTTGATCTATATGGTGAAATAAATGAAACTCATATTCCTACAGAAAACGAAATTGTTAAATCTGTATTGAAGGTGATTTATTATCCAATGGCAGATGATATATTAGTTAAATTAATGAATCTTATTAGTATAAAATTATAGGTGAAAAAATGAAAAAACCAAATTATTTAATTTGTAATGGTAGGAAGTTTTGAAATGTTAGATTTTTGTAGTTTACAACCGTATATGTATCAATTTTTAATTATGATGTTTGGCGGTAGTTTTGGGTTTACGTTAGCCGCTTCAGTGACATTTATACTTGATCATATTTATATTTGTAAAAGTAAAAAAATAATAGCTGAATTAATTGAAGAATAAGTAATTTTTTTAATCTATTTTTTTATTTTTAAGCATAACATTTATATCTAATGAAAATACATATATAATTTGATAAAACATGGTAAAAAAACTAATACGGTTCTCTGGAATTGATAAAGCTGTAGAAGATTCAAAATACGCTAAATATGGAGCTTTTTATTTAAGTCCATGGAAAGAAGTATATTTCCGTCAGTATGTCACACCTGCATCTGCTCCACGCGATACTGGATATTCCGAAATCATAACAACTATTAAACCGGGATTAAAGTATAATCGTGATGAAATTAGATCTTTAGCATTAAAATTGTATCATACTGCATTTTAAAATTAAAAATATTTTTTAAAACTTTTTTAGCGTAACATTTATGCGGATGATTTAGATATATTTACTGATGATGGAAAAAAATGTATGATGGGTTTTAATAATTATATCAGATTTAAATTATATCATAAATTTTTATAATTCTTTTTTTATCATTGATTTCAAAGCGATAAGTATATATGCAATTGAGTTCAATTAGATAGTATAGCATAAAATGCGAAAGAGGAACAAAAATGGTAAAGTATGCAAAAATTGTTGAGTATGTAATAAATGGGAGAGTTTATGACTATTATGTCAAAAATGTATCTAGAGTTCCAAAACGAGGTTACATCCCATGTTCAGAGAGAGTTTATGATGCATTCAAATATGCAGAGGATATGTATCTTAAGAACATACGGTATGGAAGAAAATCAAGACGGTCTTTAGTTCGTGTTGACTTAATAGAAGATATTAACCTTTCTCATCGAATAGTTGAGGATGAGTTTGGTGACATAAAATGTCTTGATACGTTTGATAGTTTCATAGTGAAATATAGAGATGATATTGGAGATGAAGATGATGAGTTAAATGAACTTAGAATATCTCTTGGATTTCCAGTATGGTAGTCTAAATCATTCAAGTAATTTTTTGAGAAAAGGATTTAGAAAAAATGGAAGTTTTCACTTCACTACAAACCTTTATTAACTACTTATTTTAATTTTTTCTAATTGGAGCGTAGAATGGGTTTGATTTATACCTAATTTGATACTTTACAACATAATATAGATAATATTGTGTTGTGATATAAATTAAAAGATAAGTATAAATACTTGTCAAACTAATTATTAATATATAAAATGAAAAAAATTAATACTAAACCACGAGGTAAATTATGATACTTGCATTAAGCACTGTGT
>Ga0172377_10007345_pt1 | contig 11334 bp, 5 predicted proteins | sample Pumphouse3metaG_FD_119749 | JGI IMG/M metagenome (GOLD analysis project Ga0172377, IMG submission 119749) | Leachate microbial communities from a municipal landfill in Southern Ontario, Canada - Pumphouse #3 metaG | ecosystem: Engineered > Solid waste > Landfill > Unclassified | place: Canada... | reverse complement strand
GGTGGATTCAGGTCATCTGATACGTCCACGCCAGAGCCGAGTTTAGCCACAAATATGTCAGCTTGTCCATATTGTCCAGTATGTCCATAGCTGGTAAGGGTGATAGCGTCAAAAGCAACGTTAGTGCCGGCGAAATGACCCGTCACATAAGTATTACCATTGCTATCGGTGGCACTTGATAATGCTCCATCCGCAAAATTATCGCCAGCTTTATTCGCCCAAGCCCATTCGGGAGTTTGCGCCACCACGCCACCAAAGACAGAGAGTAAGACTACAAATAGAAAAAACACTTTTAGACTTTTCATTATTTCCTCCATAATGAATGTAAAAATCACACGGTTACTAATAAAATGAATGGAATTATTGTGTCAACATAAAAGGGAAAAGTGTTGGGAATGCCTTCGTTCTCGCAGGCAAGGCTCTATCTAGCCTGCATTCGAGCAGTCGAGTGTCCTCGTCGGTAGTAAAAGAAACTGCGGGCGAGACGCCCACAGGCCTTTCCGGCCGAGAGGCCGGAACTCCAAGTGAGGCCGGAACTCCAAGTGAGGCCGGAACTCCAAGACATGGTGCACTTTGAACTCCAAGTCATACAAAACATTGACACAATACGGTAGATTGAAAATAATGGTACTTCATTAGTATTAAGTAAGGATAGCACATGTTTAAGGAACCATATCACTTTAACATAGGACGTTACATCGATCCAACCAGATTCGAACAGATAAAGGAATTTGCCCAAGACCTTCCTACTCCCTGCTTGGTGATAGATTTGGATTTGATTAAAACTAAGTATATGGAACTGCAGGAAAGCCTTCCTGTCGCCAGAATATATTACGCAGTGAAAGCCAATCCCAGCGATGAAGTTATTCGTTTGCTGGCGGATTTAGGCTCAAGCTTTGATGTGGCTTCGCGTTATGAGCTAGACCAGATGCTACGTTTGGGCATAGATCCATCCCGTCTTAGCTACGGCAACACCATCAAAAAGAAGAGCGATATCAAGTACTTTTACGATCATGGAGTGCGATTATTTGCCACAGATAGCGAGCTTGATTTGCTGAACATTGCCGAAAACGCACCTGGTGCCAAGATCTTCTTTCGGATTTTAACGGAAGGTACGGGGGCAGACTGGCCTCTTTCGCGTAAATTCGGCTCTCATCCTGATACTATCTATCATCTTATCCTGCAATCTGCCGAAATGGGCTTGAATCCTTGGGGCATTTCCTTCCATGTAGGTTCGCAACAGCGTGATATTGGGCAATGGGATGATGCTGTTGCCAGATGTAAATATCTCTTTGATGCCGTGGCAGAAGAAGGTATCGAGCTGCAAATGATCAACATCGGGGGTGGTTTTCCAGCTAACTATGTTGACCCCACCTTTTCCGTGAAGGAATATACCGAAGAAATCTTGCGCTTTATCAGGGAAGACTTTGGTGAGAATTTACCGGATATTATATTGGAGCCGGGACGGTCGCTAACCGCAGATGCAGGCATCATTATCTCCGAAGTGATCAACATTTCCCGCAAGTCCAAGAACAACTTATATCAGTGGGTGTATCTCGATATTGGTAAGTTTGGCGGATTGATAGAAACTATCGATGAATCCATAAAGTTCCCCATCTATTTTGATAAGGAAGGCATGGCAGAAGAGATAATTTTAGCAGGGCCTACCTGTGACAGCATGGATATCCTCTACGAACACTACCATTACCATATGCCCGCTAGCGTTGTTCCGGAAGATAAAGTGTATATCTTTACCACCGGAGCCTACACCCAAAGCTATTCCTCTGTTAGTTTTAACGGATTCCCCCCCCTGAAAACAGTTATTTACCGCGATAATCAAGGAGATGATATATGAAAAGGTTACCAGTAGCAGCTTTACAAGAATTTATGACCACCGTGTTCACCCGCATCGGTGTTGCTGCTGAAGATGCAGCTATTTGCTCGGAAGTACTTATCGCCAGCGATTTAAGAGGAATTGAATCCCACGGTATCGGCAGACTGAAAATGTATTATGACCGCATTAAAGCAGGCATCCAGAATCCAGTTACCAAGATTGACGTGATTAAAGATAAATTCGCCACAGCGGTTTGGGACGGGAATCATGGCATGGGACATGTGATCGCCAAAAAAGCCATGCAAACCGCCATAGACAAGGCTTCCCAATATGGCTTAGGCTGCGTTGCCGTGCGAAACTCTACCCATTATGGCATCTGCGGGTTTTATGCGGAAATGGCTACCAAACAGAACATGATTGGCATCACATTCACCAATGCACGTCCCTCTATCTGCCCCACCAATGGCGTTACACCGCTCTTAGGGACAAACCCCATCTGTTTCGGTGCGCCCTCTGATCTGCCCTATCCCTTCTTATACGATGCCGCTACCTCAATCTCACAACGGGGAAAAGTGGAACAATATGCCAGAGAAGAAAAAGAGACACCCGAAGGCTGGGCTATTGACTTGGACGGTAAGCCCTATACCGATACCAAACGCTTACTGATTGATCTGGTGAAGCAAAAAGCCAGTATGCTACCCATCGGCGGAACCAATGAACTAACGGGCAGCCATAAAGGTTACGGGCTTGGCACGATGGTAGAAATTCTGAGTGCAGCCTTGCAAAATGGCAGCTATTTAAAGGGTTTATTGGGGATAGATGCCGATGGCAAACCTGCTCCTTACTGCCTGGGACATTTCTTCCTGGCAATAAATATAGAGTTTTTTACAGAATTAGATAGCTTTAGAAAAATAACCGGCGATATCTGTAGAGAGCTGCAAAACTCTCAGCTCTTCCCTGGCAAAACTCGCATCTATGTGGCTGGAGAGAAAGAATATGAGCTGGAGCAACAAGTACGTTCTCTGGGGGTACCAATTATCCCCAATCTACAAAAAGATATCGAGTTTATGCAGCACGAATTGAATCTGGATATGCTTAAATTGTAATATTTACTTGCCAAGACTATGTCTGTGGCTTATACTAGTGATAATAAACGGAATATATAGTAAACATAGGAGTAACAATGAAACAACTGATTAGTATCCTCGTACTTGCATTGCTTATAGGCTTGCTGAGTGCCGTTGATTTTGACATCACGGGAGAGCTGCGTACACGCGCGGCATTTAACAATAATGCCTCAGAAAAAGACGGCGGTTCCATTGACAATCGCTTTAGACTTGCCATGGATAGCGAACTTTCCGATGTATTAAGCATCAGAGCCATGTTTGAAGTTGGCAACATCACTTGGGGTGATGGCGCAAGCGGTGGCGGACTCGATACAGGCGGTATCAACGTTAAAACAGATGAGCTATATGTAGATTATCTTATCAAAGCCTTAGATACCAGGATCAGAGTTGGGCAACAGTACTGGGCAGATCATAGAGGCTTGGTATTGGACGATTTCTATTCGGGCGTCATGCTCACCAAAGAAAATCTCGCCGGTTTTAGAGCTCAATTGGGGATGATTAAAGTAGCTGAAAATGCTCCTTTTGCCAAGGATGATGTTAACTACTTTGTAGCAGACTTGCAAGGCGAAAGCCCAGTTCCTTTCGGCGTAACAGCAATGGCGGGTTATCATGCCGATAGCAACAATGGTAATGTTACCCTTATGCCCTATGTAACCCTAACAGCAGGACCAGCTACCATTGATATCACTCCTTTCTTAGATTATCAAATGAAACCCGGAGATAACGACAAAATGGGTATGGGGGCAGCCTTCAAAGCAGATGCCGAAGTGGGTACCATGCAGCTTGGTGCAGATGTATTAGTAGCTGCTGAAAATGGATTAACCACCCTCAGCCCTTGGTATCAGAATGGTTTATACCTCTATGGTATTGGCAACAATCACGATGGACTAAACCTTTATTGGAATAGCCCATATGATTCTAACGCCGATGCTTTCGTTAGTGCGGTTGCTACGCTCCACGCTCCAATTAAAGAGAATCTTACTGCTTTTGGAGCAGCTGGTGTTCTCACAGATATGGGATGGGAAGTTAATGCCGGCTTGGAATATCAGGTTATTGAAGACATGATGCATCTTTCCGCTTTTGGCGCATACGGCGCAGGCTCTACCGGCACAAAACCCTCTAACTATGCAATCGGTACTGCTTTAGTGGTAAATTTCTAAACCATCCACCCACAAATTATCAAGAGCGGGAGGCAGATGCTTTCCGCTCTTTGTTTTAGGTGATACTAAGAAGGTAACCACTTTTTTTTAACTTCAAGACATGCATCCCTGTAACAGCACTCGCCTCGAGTGCTAACAGCCGGGGCAGCAGACTTTTGGACTTAGAAATCGGCGACAATATCTTTGGTTAAAGACTCGCTTAGTTCGTATTCGCCGAATTCTGAGTTAAAAATAATTAGGATTGCATAAGCTTGCCTAATATAGTCTCGTAACAGAGTGTTGATTTGGGGGTAATGCCCCGTGGGGATGCCTTCGCTGGGAATGCCTTCGCTGGGAATGCCTGTGTCCTCGCAGGCAAGGCTCTACCGACGTCCTCGTCGGTAGTTAGAAGAAACTGTGGGCGAGACTCCCACAGGCCTTTCCGGCCGGGATTCCGGAACTCCAAGAGAGGCCAGCGTTACAGTTATATGCAACGGTCTTTAAACAAATGTCAAGTACACCAAGTACACAACGGATGCAAAAAATTAACCACCAATTTGTTTAGTGACGACAGGCAAGCTGCCTGTTATCATAGAGTTCGTGGCAAAATCTGTTAAGCATTGCAGTGATATTTGAATAGCCTTCTTCACACAAATAATGCTCTGTCTCGTTTTAACTTGACACAGCTAGCCCCTGCAATAAAAATAGCTCCATGGATTCATTTGTGGAGATAATATGAGAAAAGTTGGCTTAAGCATCGTCATATTGCTTATGATTGGTGCCATCTTAAATGCCGTTCCGCAACCATTGCATACGGTTCCCGCCTTAAAGGGGAAAGATGGTTCTTTTGGGGCAAACAAATTCCATCTTTGGGGTTCTACAATCTATGCCGTAGATAACTCATCGGGAACAATCAGGGTGTGGGATACGAGCAAAATGGCATTTACACAGCTAAATGTAGCGAAATTACCGGGTGGGACAATAGCCGATGACATTACCGGAAATGAGAACGGCTTATATATCCTTGATAACAAGAAAAGCTGCATCTACATTTATTCCTATGATGGTGTTCTGCAAAGAACTTTATCCACAAAAGGGACACCCTATACTCAGTTTAAAAAAGCTCTACGCTTACTGGTGAATTACCAGGGCTCTATTTATATCTTGGATGCCGGGCGTAACGAGCTGATGGCTTTTACCAATGAAGGTATGCTAATTGGCAAGGCTACGGTTACTTCCCCTATTTCTATGTGTCTAGGTCAAGACCAGATTATTAGAGTGCTTTCGGCTCAACCCAATTTTTCTCAGGTACAGATGTTTGACCAGTATCTTAACCCCAAGAATAGTTTCGAAATACAGACTATTGGGGACAAGAAAGATGCGGTGGCAGATATCGAAGTGAACCAATATAACGAGCTTTATGTAATCTATAGTGGCAGCACCAAAATTGGCAAAGTAAACGCCGAAGGACGCCTTGTTTCAAAATCTACCTGGGGCTATAAAGACAAAGGTACTGCACCCAGTTCCTTCCTTGTTCCGGCAATTGTCCGTTGCTATCCATGGGAAGATAATGTGCTATTGGCTATTCTGGACAGCAAACAAAAGATTATCAGACTGTTTAAAGATACGGAATTTAATAGCAACCTAAAACTGGTAAGTCCAGAATATACCATGCGTCCTGCGCTGGAAGAGACTACCTTACCCCCATTCTATGACTATGTTGCCCAAGATTCGCTGGAATACTATATCTACGACTCTATCTCAAACAAGAAACCAACACGGGCAATCACCTGTAGAGAGTTTGGCAATACCAAATATACTATCAGTGCCCTCGCCTTTGCAAAACAAGGAATAAAGAGCTTTGATGCCATGGCTGTATATAAAGAAAAGCTTTTTGTGGCAGATAGCAAATCGCACAAGATATTCATCTTCGACAAGCATAATGGTACATATTTAGATTCCTTTGGAGCAAAAGGTTCCAAGGAAGGACGGCTGAATACCCCAACCAGCATGATCGTTACAGCGGATGGTTCTTTGTATGTTGCAGAAATGGGTAACTCACGCATCTCTATCTTCAACGAAAATGCGATGTTTCTGGGGAATATTAATCTGAAGGACAAAAAGCTTGCACCGCAAGTTATCCGCCTTAGGGAAAACACGCTACTGATGCTCGCCAATGGCAACTCTATCTACGAGATACCCTTAGCTAACCCCCAAGATATTAGTCTGATTGTTCAAGCTGCCAAAATCAGCGGTTTAGATAATTTGTATGAGAATCGGATTGGTTATATCAATGCCATCACCCAGCAATTAGTAATCCTAAATAGTGGCAAGGAAGAACACAAGTACTTTGCCAAGAACAGCAAGGCGCAATTCCCTAACTTTGCCAACATCTATCTGGTGCGCTATAACGACACAGAGAAATCACTGTTGATCAGCGACAAAGGGGCAAAAACAGCACGTAAACTTCGCTTTATCTATAATCCTACCAAGATTCATACTCTACGCCTGAAGCTAAACGCTGAAGCCTTTACTGAATTGAGCTGGGATGCAACGGTAGGGATTGGTAAATGGAGAGTAACCCAAAGCGGTGGCGGTGAATCTATCATATTTGAGGTATCCCAACCCAAGATGGTTATTAGAGAACCACAGAAAAGCGAGAAGAGCTATACGGTATCCTCACTTTCGGAAGATGGAAGGGTTAGTTCGCCCAGCGAAGAAGTTAAAGATGCCTATTCTTACGCCCGCTACCTATCTGCCAATGGCAGTTATTCCCAAGCTATTTTGGCATACAAGAAAGCTGCCACTACAATTACAGACCCCAGGATAGATGAACAAATAATTCAGAGCTACTATCTGGAGTCTAAGAATTACACCAGCCAGTTAGAATTTGATAAGGCACGCACGAGCATCGAATCCGCCATAGCTTTGGCAGGCCCGAAGCTGGAATTTGTATTGGAAGTAGTAAAAATCTACAAGCTCATGCAAGAGTATCAACAAGGCATCACGTATTTAGAAAAATTCAAGGCAGATAAGAACCAGGATATACAGCTTCAGCTCATTTCACTGTATTATTTCAGCAATAACTATGCCAAAGTTCAGAGCATTGCCACTACTTATTTGAGGAACTTTCCCAAGGATACTGCGGTAATGCTATATCTGGCTTGGGCTAATGAAAACATGGGCAAAAAAGAAGATGCACTCGCCAATATGCGTGAATTGGTGACCATCGATGATAGCTATGAAAACAACCTGAAGATAGCAGAGTTATTGATTGCCACGCTAAAGCTAGATCAGGCCATGAGCCATTTGCAACTTATGCTAACCCGCTTCAAAGGGCAAAACCCTGATGGTGCTTATAAGCTGCTGGGTGACGTACATTTCGCCATGGGTAACTTCTCCTACGCAGAGGATTATTATTCTAATGCCATCAGAATTAACGGTGGAAATGCGGAATATTATTATAGCCTGGCAAGAGCATATACTGAAAAACGCAAGAGCACCGAAGCACTAATTAACTATGCCAGTGCATGGGGACTAGTAAAGGATAACGTGAAGTATGGCTTCGCCTATGCTGAAGCTTTACAAAAAGCAAGCCGATTCCCAGAGGCATTAGACGTTTTAGATGCGATAAACCCATATATTGTAACCGATGTATCTACTACTTCATACCACGAGTTATACTACGATTTACTTACCTTGGATAACCGTTATGATGATGCCTACCGTGAAATCCAATTGGCGGCGAACTATGCGCCTAACGATTCATCACTACAAGATAAGCTAGCGGCAGCTACGGAAGCACGTGAGTTTTACAACAAAAACAAACCGGAAGTGGAGATCAAGGCATACAGTTTCCAAGACCTTTATCCTTCCATGCAAGCCTACTACAGAAATCATGCCATTGGGTCTATCACCCTGTTTAACAACCGCAATGTTCCTATCCAGAACGTTAGAATTCAGGTTACCGCCCCGCAGATTTCTGACCTACCGTTTAAGAAAAACGTGCAAACGCTATTGCCCAACCAAAACACAGTGGTGGAGATCGTGCTACCGATTAGCAAGAACATCCTTGCGCTCTGCAAAGACGGAGCTCAGGTATTCAGACCGGTATTGACGATGGATTATAGCTTTGATGGCAATACCCAAAATGTGACCAATGATAGAGAAGGGATAAACGCTTTGGCTTCCTCGGCTATGGATTGGAGCAACCGCAAGCAATTTGCCAGCTTTATAAACCCCAATGACGAATACATGCGTGACTTTGTAAGCACTTCCATAGTTCAACTCTTTGCCAATAGTCCTGGGACAACCATGAACAAGAACATCCTGCGTGCCATCCAAATATGGAGCTATTTACGCGCCAATGGGATCAGCTATGTTTTGGACAACACCTCCAGTAATGCTATTGATAGTGCGCATGATTATGTGCAATACCCCTTCCAGTCTTTAGCACGCAAATCTGGGGATTGTGAAGATCTGCTTGCGTTAATGGCAACTATGCTTTCTGTGGTTGGCGTAGAATGTGGATTTATCGATTACCCCGGACACGTGATGCTGGTGTTCGATACAGGCATGAATTTGGAAGGTATTATGGAAAGCGGAATCGAGCCCAGCCACTTCATTTATTTGAATAATAAATACTGGGTGCCCCTGGAAACTACTCAACTTGGGAAGGGGAGCCTTTCCGAAAGCTGGCTTTACGCCATTAGATATTACGAAAACATCCTCGATCAAGGTACCTACCCTGATCTCATTGAATTCTCGGAAGCCCATAAGATGTATCCACCCGCCCCATTCAGCGAAGTCATCTCCAGCCGTCAGTTTGGCAAGACAAGCGAGACTTTGGCTTTTTATGCAAAGGATCTTGAGAATATAACCCTTCTGGGGCAGATTAGTCGCGAAGAGGAATTCCGCCAATCGCTTGCCAAATACCCGAATAACTTGGTGGTAGCCAATCAATATGCTTTTTGGTGCATGCAAAATGGCAAAATTAGCACCGCTGAAAGTGTGTGGCTACAAGTCCTAAACAAAGATCCCCAAAACCTTACTGCCCTGGTAAACTTGGGAAACCTTTATTTTGGAACCGGTCAATATAACAAAGCCAGAACCCAATACCAAAATGCTCTTAAGGGAAACCAAGAAACTGATATGATTCTAAGGAACTTGTGTATTTTGGAATACCGCCAAGGCAACGCCAAAAAAGCAAGAGAGTATTTTGACCAACTAAAAGACCGCAACGTGATCAAGAATCTTGATCCCAAACTTTATTCAGACCTAATGAACCAAGGAGATTAACATGAAAAGAATAGCCTTGTCTATTGTTTTGTGCATTCTGGGAGTATCTCTGGTAGCTGCTCAAATTGGCAAAATCCGCTTTTTTACAGGCGAAGTGCAATATCGAGCCAGCCAAAACCAAGCCTATAAACCAGCTACCATAAACTTATCAGTATCAGAAGAGGGTTACCTAAAAACCGGCCCTGATTCGTCTGTAGAGATTTTATGGACTAATGGTATCACTTCCACCGTGAATGCATCGAGCCAGGTAAATGTAAAAAAGCTTATGGAAGAAGCATGTTCCAAACAAAACTGGATGAACAAGCTGGAAAACAAAGTAGGCAATTTGAAGCTCCAAAACATCAAGCGTGCCTCTAGCACTGCCGGTATCCGCAGAGATGAGGCGGAAGTGCAAAAGGATAGCTTGCTTTTCTGGGTGCTTGATCCTCAGCAGGATATCAATGAAGCCATCGATTTGTTCGATTTGAAACAATATGCCAAAGCTGCCCCGCTTTTTGAGAAGGTGGTAACCCAAGCTCCCCTGAAAAAGGACGCTGAGTTGGCTCATGCCTATTTAATCCTCATTTACAATACCTTGGGAGAAAAAGCAAGTATGCAAAAGCACGTTCAAGCATTAACCCAAGATTTCCCTAATAGCACTACTTTGGACAGCCTTCCCACAGATTGATAATAACGGATGCGCATTCACCTTCGTTATGCACTGATCGTTATTGGAGTATTGCTCGGTTCTTTTTTGCTGTTGAGGCTGCCAATATCGAAGCAACTGTTTAAGATTGCCGATTTACGCATATATGATACGATCGTTGATTTTGACAACGCCCTCTCTAACAAAGGGATGCAGGGTGTATATGACGATATCTGCATAGTAGATATAGATGAAACAAGCATTGCCACTCTGGGACAGTATTCAACCTGGAAGAACTTTTTATTCGCAGATTTGATAGACATTCTATCGGCAGACGAACCTATTGCCATTGGGCTGGATATTTTTTTTACCGAACACGATAGCATCATTGGATACACACGCACCCGGCTTAAAGAGTTCATGGATATTCCCAGCGGGGAAGCAGATAATCTTATCAACAAGCTAAGTTCAGATGCGGTATTGGCAAAATCAATTGAGCGTGCCGGCAACGTATATCTGGCAATGTATAACAGCAACGATAACACCCCGCCAAAACCGCTACCTTCGATCGTCAGCACCTGGGATGTAAAACCAAAGAGTTATTTGCTTTTAAACAATCTCCATCCCCCCATCCCAGAGTTTTCTGATGTAGCAGCGGGAGTGGGATTGGCAGATATTGAGCCTGATGAATCTGGCGTAATACACGACTTTCCTTTGTTTCTGGGGTTAAAGGACAAGTTTCTGCTAAACTTCAGTTTCCAGATGTGCTTAGATTTATTGGGGGTGGATCGCATAGAGACCGCCAACACCTGTAAGCTATTCTCCGGCAAAGAAATGGTAAGAGAAATCCCCCTCAGTCCCGATGGCAGTTGTTATTTCAAATACTATGGAGAGCAGCGTTCTTTCCGTTATATCTCATTTTCGGATGTGCTTAGGCAGCGGATTCAGCCGGGTTATTTCAAAGATCGCATTGTTCTGGTGGGTTCTTCGGCTTCAGGGCTTAGGGATATCAAAAGCACACCTCTGGATGCCAATTATCCCGGTGTGGAGCTACATGCAACCCTCATCCGCAACGTATTGGAAAGCACCCACATTCGGTGGCTAAGTATTTGGTGGGTATTGGGGATAGATTTATGTTTACTGATCTTGTTGGTGCTGATTATCCGCAATGCTAAGCCTTTTTTATCGATCGGTGTTTTCACGCTCGTCACCATTATAATCTTTCCGGTCTTTTATCTAATGTTCGTAACCGCTAATCTAAGTTTATCTTACACAGCCATTTTGCTCCCTTGGGTAATAGGTTTCACCAGC
>Ga0172377_10007339_pt1 | contig 11337 bp, 8 predicted proteins | sample Pumphouse3metaG_FD_119749 | JGI IMG/M metagenome (GOLD analysis project Ga0172377, IMG submission 119749) | Leachate microbial communities from a municipal landfill in Southern Ontario, Canada - Pumphouse #3 metaG | ecosystem: Engineered > Solid waste > Landfill > Unclassified | place: Canada... | reverse complement strand
ATTAAACTATTTCTACAACTATAATAATCCATTTTATAATCTTTATAAAATTTATCTTTTAAGTATGCATCAATTTTATTAAAAGCACGATCAGTATTTTCTTTATCAGTATTTCTGGCATCAACTTCTAAAAATTCTTTCCACCAAAATGTTGCAGCTAATGACATTTTTGATTTTGTACTATCTGTAATAAATGCTTTGTTTTCTTTAGTTTTATTTGATATTTTATTGTCAACAATAGGTATTACAACTGTTTTTAGCATATGCTCTTTTTCTGGGGTTGCTTTTTCTTTTTTAAAACTAGATTCCATCAGTACATCTATGAAATGTACTTTTGTTATAACAAAAAAATTATTACCATCTTTAGTTGTAAAATATGTGATTATTAAACCACCTTTTTGTACCTCTACATAAAGATGTTTAACTTTTTGCTGTGCATCAAATTCTTTTTCAACAAGTCGTTTAGCAATTTCTTTACAGTATTCAAGTTTTTTGTCTTCATCTTTTTCTGATAGTACATTATTTGCACATGTAATTACTTCTGTAGATTGTCCTTTTTTTATGATGTATTCTCGAATATCATCTTCAGAGTTAATATTTACCAGATGTTCTTCTATATAGTTTCTTATATTATTTTTTAAATCTTTAGAGCTGGGACAGTCTATTAATTTATTTTCTGTATCTATACTAAAATAAGTGGAAAACTGAATATTTAACATTGGCTACCTTTATCTGACAATTAATCTAAAATTATATTATTTTGTTCCTCTATATAATATAAAAGAACATGCAGTGAAATTTTGTAAAAAAATTTGGCTAATATTCGAACCTAGTGCATTTTATAAAACAATTATGGTATACTCTAACATTAAATAATAGGATATTATAGTTTATGAAAAAAACTGATTACTCTAAATGGTTTGACTTCTCTTTTGGTCCAGTAATAGCTATCGTAGTATTTTTATTTACATATTGGCTTGATCCTTTAGGATATGGACCAAAACAAGTTGCAACAGCTATACCTGCTTTTTTGTTTTCTATTATTATTTTATTTATAGAGCATGGAAGAATTGTTAGTAAAGAGGCTAGAAAATCTTCTGATCTTTCTAACAGAGTTTATGATGCAGTAAAAAATTATTTACATGTAATAAGAATAGGTTCACCTGTAAAAGCTATGGAATATATCAATACTAGAATTTCTACACTTGGTGAAATAAAAAATACTTCATTTAATACGACTCAAGAAATCGAACGATCAAATGAAAAATTTTATTCAATGGAAGAATATAATAAATTTCAAAAAGAAATGGCTAGATATATTGCTAAACCTTTATTATGTAAGGAAATTGGTGATAAGCATGCATTACAAAGATTTAGAAATACTTTTAATTTAACTAAAAAAAGTGATAAATATAAATATCGATTAATTTCTCATTCAGAACCACAAATGAATTTCATAATTTTAGAGTATAAAGATGGTAAAAAAGAAGTATTGTTTAATTGGGATTTTAGAGGATTAGGGCAAGACCCTATTGTACTATTATCACGAGACGATAAAATAGTAGAAATGTTTTATATTCATTTTAACAATTTATGGGAAAGTGCTTCTCCTGACTACGATACAACTAGTGAGAAAGAATAGAAATTAAATCAACTTCATAAAAATATGATGAGTTACTTTCAATCAAATGCTTATCATACCAATGTTGTAACTCTTTTGACATATTCTCATTTAGATAATTTATAGTCCATTTAATAGTATTGCTATAATATTTATAAAAATCTTGAGGATATGGAGAATTTCTTTTAAACAATTCAAAATTTATTTCTTTATGCTCAAAATTTGAATTTTCAATCGCTTCAAAAACCCTATCTAAATCATAATGTTTAAAAGATTGACTATAATTTACAGAATTAAAAAGTACATTTTCAATATTTATTCTTAATTCATGACTCATAGGACCAAATCTAATTGCCGCACCATCATATTGTCTTATAACTAATTTGCCATTTTGAGATAATTTATCTTTTATTCCATCTATAAAATATGAAGGTGATTTTATGTATGAAAAAACATTAAATGCCAAGTATAAATCAGCTTCTGGTAAATCTTGAATATTCATAAAATCACTTTCAATATAAGTGACTTTTTTATTCCATTTAACAGATCTTTTTTGGGCTTCTTCAAGTGCAAGTTTATCCGAATCAATACCAATAAATTCACAATCAAAATCAATTGTGTTATTTATTAACTCTAACCATAAGCCTGTACCACAGCCAAGATCAACGATTCTTTTTGGTTTAAAATTAGAGAAAAGATTTTTAATAAAATTAGTTCTTTCTGGCAATTTTGCAATATGATGCTCATATAACCAATCCGATGAACTTAATGGTCGTCCTGATAAATTATTCCATTTCTTTTGCAATATAATATCCTATTATTATGTATTCATTTTAATAGGATATTTTATGTTAATTGAGGAACTGAAAGTTTCTTCTTGGATGTTTTGTTGATAAAAGTTTTCTTTGTTGCTTCATATTTATTTGTGTATAAATTTGTGTCGTTGAGATTGACGCATGGCCTAACATTCCTTGAATATATCTAATATCAACTCCTTCTTCAAGAAGCATAGTTGCAAAACTATGACGAAACATATGTGGAGTTAAATGTTGTTGTATATTTGCTTTTGTTTGATATTTTTTTATCATATTTGCAATAGAATATTCTGTAAATTTATTACTTAATCTATTGATAAAAAACCACTCTTTTTTAAGTATTTCATCTTTAAATAGTGATAAGTATTCTTTTAAAGCTATTTTAACTTCTTGATCACAAATTTGAATAGTTCTTTCTTTTCCACCTTTACCTAAAACTTTTATGTTTCCAGTACTTAAATTAATATCGTTATATTTGATATTACTTACTTCTGATACTCTAAGTCCTGTTGCAAATAATAGTTCCAATATGGCGATATCTCTTGTCAGTGCTTTATATGAATATTTTTCTATCTTGTTAAAATCGGATTTTATTTTATAAACATATTTAAAAAGCTTTCTTATATTTTGAATTTCAATTGTTTTTGGTAGTATTTTATGCTCTTTTATTGAAATTCTCATTTTTCTAAATGGGCTTATAGTAATAATTTCTTCAAACTCAAGATGAGTAAAAAAAGCTTTTAGTGTGGCTAGTTTTCTTTTAATCGATTTTGGTTTTAACTCTAAAGTATATAAATACTGAATATATTCTTTCAATATATCTTTATCAACTTCATTAATATTCATAGATTTGATATCTTTAAATGTTTTAAATTGCTCTATATCCATAGTATAAGCAGCAATTGTTTTTGGATTTAGATTTTTCTCAAATTTGCAATGAAATAAAAAATCTTGTAGTAACTTGTCTATTTTCATATTTTCTCCTAAAATTGATTTAGGGTATTATCTTATAATGAATATAAGGGAATAGAGTATTCTTTACTAATTAAAATAATATATTTAATTTAGTTAGAATATTTTAGTAAGAAACTATATAAAAATTTTAATCTAAAAGTTATATTTATTCTTAAATAGATATTAAACCATGTCAAACTTTTTATTTATACAAGTTCAGAATTTTATCTTTTAATAAGGATTTTTTTCATATTATTAGGTTAATAAGCTCTAGGTTCACCCTGAATAGGGACTGCCTCTCTCGATTTATCGATGATGATGCCTTGAGTACTGCTTTTTCTAATATCTCAAAATGTTTTTCATTTTTCTTCTTTTATATTATTTTCTGTGTCTTATTTAGTGCAGTCTGATCAATTTTAGAAGGTAATTACTTTACTGATAGAAATACTCAAGGTATTCTAAAATTTATAAAAGATTAAGTATATAAGTAAAATATAAACCCTTGCGGACTATATTGCATGCTCCACAAGAAAAAAGCCGCTTTAAAAAAAGCGGCTTTTTTTGTTCTTAATAAATCAATTATTTGATCTAAAATTTCCCACCTACTATCTGCCCGTATTTGGCAGTAGCTTTACTTTATATCTCTCTTCAAAAAACTTAAAGTACATAAATAATTTGTAATTAAGTTCAAAGTCATACTCATTGAATGGACTATAGTCTATATAACTTTCTATACGTCTATCTCCCATAGAGTAGCGGCGGTTCCACTCATTTACATAAAGGTTGTTAATTGTCTGTAAATAGGAGTTGGTATATTGGTTTTTTTGAAATGATCTAGAGCTTAACCAATAGTCAAAACCCGGATCGAAAATAATGAGTTCATATTCAAGTGAATCTTGAACTTGAGATGTGTCTCTTAAAGCTAGCCTTCCTGCTCTTCCATTGTTTCCTTCTCTTTGGATACCACAAGAGAAAATGAATAGTGTTACTACTAGAGCACCAACAGTTAATTTTGTTATTTTCATTTCTCTTTTTATTTATTAATTATAATTGATTGTTTCTATCTCATTATTTAGAGGAGTTATCTTACTATGTAAACAAAATTGTTGAGATATAGTTTTAATTAGTTTGTATACTCTTTTGTTGTTGTAATAGATGTAATGACAATTATATATTGCTTTTACATTGAATCCTTTTACTTTTGTAGGAGTTAAACTAGAGAATTAGAAATATAAGTTAAAAAATATGAAAAAAAGAATTTTAATATCAATTATATCTATACTATTTCTTAATGTTCATATTATGGGTCAAGAGATACAATCTCCTTTTTTTTATGAAAAAGGGAATACCTCTATCACTTTTGGAGGATTTGTTAAATTGAATACCTCTGTTGATTTTAATGGCTCCATTCCTAGTAATGACTTTAGAAATTCACTTATGTCTGTTCCAAGCAGGTGGAATAATAAGTCTCGTTTTGTTTTGGACCCTTCTCATACCAGAATTAGATTGAAGGTGATTCAAAAAACAGAGGCTCTGGGTGATATTGAATTTTATGTTGAAACAGACTTTAGAGGAACCTCAAATGCTTTGCGATTGAGGCAGGCTTATGTATCGTTTAAAGGTTTTATTATGGGACAAACCTGGGGCTTTATGAATGACCCTTTGGCGCTGGCACCAAGTGTAGATATTCAGGGTGTTAACTCAAGAACTTTCTTTAGAACTCCATTAATTGGATATAGGTTGAATCTAGATAACAACTTCTCTCTTGGAATTTCATTAGAGCTCCCCTCTGTAAAGATGAGTACTCAACCTGGAGTAATATCTACCAATCAAACACTCCCAGATATTCCTCTCTATATACAGTATAAAGGGGAGGGGGGCCATATAAAACTAGCTGGAGTAGTTAGGTCTATGAGCTATGCTGTTGTAGATAGTGAATCAATTGAGAAGGAGTTAGGTTTAGGAGCTCAGATAAGTGGTTCTTTGAGGGCAGCTAAAAACATCTCTTTTTATTCACAAGCAATTTATGGGAAGGGGGTTGCAAGGTATATTAATGACCTATCACTTTTGAACTTAGATTTGGTTCCTGCAAATAGTAATAGTGCTCAGCAGTCTGTTCAAATGTATGGTATATCTGTTGGGGCTAAGGCTACTTTAAATGAAAATCTCTTTCTATCTACATCTGTTTCAACTGCAGGATTGGCAAATAAAGATGATTACTATGCTGATAATGAGTATTTCACAGGAGATTATTATTCAGCTTCTCTGTTTTGGACAGGAGTTAAAAATATGACAATTGCAGGTACATATATTCATGGATCAAGAAAAAACATGAACAGTACTAAAGGAGATGCAAATCGTATTCAATTAATGGTTATGTATAAGTGGTAAGAGACTAAATGAGACTTTTATTCTATTATCTCTAGCATTCTTTGAATAGAAGGATATGCTTTTACTCGTATTTCTTCTGGAACTTTAACCTCAAAGGCGTTGTTTTGTAGTGACCAAAGTACTTTCTCTAAAGTGACCTTCCTCATTTCAAAACATTTTTTAGTATTATCTATAGGTATAAAATGTTTGTTTGGGTACATTAGTTCCATTTGGTGTATAACTCCAGGTTCAGTAACTACAATAAAGCTATTTGCAGTAGAGTCTCCAGCTCTTTTTATCATACCAGATGTAGAGAGAACATATGCATTTTCTCTTCCATATATTGATGGGTCATGTGAGCAACTGCTCTCTGGATGAATGAGTATGTCTGCTTCGGGGTGCTCTATAATCATTTTTTCTACAAGTTGAGTTGAGAAATCTTTGTGGACAACGCAATCTCCGTCCCAAATGTCAATATCTCTCTCTGTAATTAATTTTATGTAGTTGCCTAGGTTTTTATCTGGGCCGAAAAGTATTTTTTTATTGCTTGGTATGCTCATTATTACTTTAGCCGCATTTGCAGAGGTGCAGCAAATATCTGTATGAGCCTTAATTTCGGCTGTAGTATTTACATACGAGACAACAACTCCATTGGGGTTCTTCTTCTTCCACTCAATTATATCTTTTGGTTCTACGCTCTCTGCAAGAGAACACCCTGCAGTATTATCTGGGACAAGTACTTTTTTAGATGGAGAGATAATTGATGCTGTCTCTGCCATAAAATTTACTCCACAAAAAAGAATGGTTTGGGCATCGGTTTTGCCTGCCATTTGAGAAAGCCCAAGTGAGTCACCTATATAGTCTGCAATATCTTGTACGTCTGGGGCTACATAGTAGTGTGCAAGAATAATTGCTTTTTTCTCTTTTTTAAGTCTATTTATCTCTTTTACAATATCTTTTTTTTCTACAATGCTATTTTTCATCAATTATATCTTTTGTTTTAAACTACTAAGTAGTTATCTGTTTGAAATGTTCATACTAATATCAAGAGCAGTAACAGAATGTGTAAGAGCTCCTACGCTAATAAAGTCTACTCCAGTTTGGGCTACCTCTCTCACTCTTTCTAATGTCATATTACCAGAAGCCTCCGTCTCTGCCTTGTCACCTATTAGTATAACAGCTTCTCGCATGGTTTTGTTGTCCATGTTGTCTAACATTATAATATGAGCCTTGCTCTCAAGGGCCTCTTTTACCTCTTGTAGGTTGGTGGTTTCAACTTCAATTTTAATTCCTGGGTTTACGCTCTTTCTTACCTGCTCTACTGCTTTAGATATTCCACCAGCAATTTTTATATGATTATCTTTTATTAATGCCATATCGTAAAGCCCAATTCGGTGATTTTTGCCACCACCAGAAGCTACAGCCATTTTATCTAGTACTCTCATTCCAGGAGCTGTTTTACGAGTATCTAGTATCTTGGCTTTATAGCCTTCTGTCTCTTTAACATAAGTTGCAGTAGCAGTTGCTATGCCACTCATTCTCTGTAATATGTTAAGTGCTGTGCGCTCCCCTGTAAGTAGTGCTCTATAGCTGCCTGTTATTTTTAAAACAAGGTCGCCTTTTTTTACTCTATCTCCTTCTGAAACAGCAGGCTCAAAGAGAATATCTTTATCGAAATATTCAAAGATTTTCTTTGTTACTTCTATTCCAGAAATAACACCGTCTGCTTTTGCAGTTAATGTGGCAATAGCCTTTGATTCAATGGGAATGAGTGAGTTTGTTGTTATATCTCCTGCTCCTGTATCTTCTTCTATTGCTAGCTCTATTAGCTTGTTAGTTAAATTGGTTATAGACATAATTATCTCTTTTTTTATCTCTTTCTCTTTTTGTTGAATTGAGTGGTATAATCTTCTTTTTATTTCGGTTGGAAAATCGTCTCTAAAGTGCCCTCCTCTGCTCTCCTTACGGAAGAGTGCTCCTTTAATTATAAGTTGTGCAACAGTTATTAGATCTTGAGTTGCATTTAAATAATACTCTTTACTTAAGTTATCTTCTTTATTTAAGTAACACTCTTTTACTCTATACAGTTCTTGCTCAATTTGGTTCAATTCTTTCAATCCTTGAGCAAGGCCCTCTCTGTTCCTAGTTATTCCAGCATAGTTTGTCATTAACTTAGAGATTTTGTCTTTAGAAGAGAGATAGAAGTTTTGGTTATTGTTATCTATGTAGAAAATGGGTTTTATAGTGAAGGCTTTGTCTTGACTAAGAGAGTTATTTCTATTATAATTTGGAGTCTCTTTTTTACAAACGGTATGCTCAATAGCACGATATCCAAAAACAAGACACTCGGCAAGAGAGTTTGATGCTAGCCTATTTGCCCCCATAATACCAGTAGATGCCAATTCACCACATACATATAGATTGTCAATTTCTGTCTCTGCGTTTAGGCCTGTTTTAACACCACCTACCATATAGTGTGCAGCAGGTGCAACTGGTATTTTATCTCTCATATCAATTCCCAAACTACTACAAGTTTTAAAAATATTAGGGAACCTTTTTTCTATATGCTTTGGATCTAAGTGACTTAGAGATAGATAAACCTTTTTTTGAGCAGAAATTGCTTTAGCCACTACATCTCTTGGAGCTAGTTCTGCAAGGGGGTGAATTTTAGTCATAAAGCGTTCACCTTTTTCATTAATTAGGTAAGCTCCTTCTCCTCTAACAGCTTCGCTTATTAGATATGAGCTGTTCTCTTTTGTATAGAGGGTGGTTGGATGGAATTGAATAAACTCCATATCTGCTACTGGGCATCCAGCATTGTAACAAATAGCAACACCTTGGCCAACAGTTGTTTTAGGGTTAGTGGTTCTATTGTATATTGCCGAGGTGCCACCTAGTGCCAAGATTGAGTATTTCCCTTGGAAGAACTCCTCTTTGCTAGTTTTAAAATTCCATACTCGTAGCCCAATACATCTATTATTATTTGTGACAATTTGTAATGCTTGGTGATTTTCGAAAAGTGCTATATTACTGTTTGTCTGAATTCTTGTAATCATGAATTCAGTCATCTTTCTACCAGTGATGTCTCCTCCTGCATGAAGTACTCTCCTTTTATGGTGGCCTCCTTCTAGCCCTAATGATAGTTCTCCATCACTTTTATCAAAGTCCATCCCCTCCTCTATTAGCTCTTTGATTCTCTGTGGTCCTTCATTTACTAGTATGTTCACCGCAGAGTGGTCGCACAGGTCTCTTCCCGCTACAATAGTATCGTTAAAGTGAAACTCTGGTTTATCTTCTGGATTGGTGACAGCAGCTATTCCCCCTTGGGCATAAAAGGTATTACTCTCTGTAATTTTACTTTTTGTAATAATTGCTACAGATCCATATCTAGACGCCCTAAAGGCTGCATAGAGCCCGGCTAATCCACTGCCCACTATAAGGTAGTCGTATCGGTGCATTTCATCTTTTTTGCGAATGGCGAATTTACACTTTTTATCTTAATTAAGTAGTTTTTTAACGGTTTAATTGCTCGTTTGCTCATGTTTAAATATCTTAGCTGTTTAAAAGTAAAAGATGAATGATATGAAAAAATATGTAAATTGCTTTGTGCCTTATGTAGATAAAGCTCAAGTAGAACAGACAGTTAATGGTTTAAAAGAAGCTAGTGCGGTAAATAAAATATACCTTCTAGCAACAGATAAAAGTGTAGGCTCTGTAGAGGGTTGTGAGATAATTCACATAGATTCGTTAAAAAGTAGCGCTACTATAAAAAAAATAGCAACTTTTGCGACAGAAAAATATAGCCTTATTTATACTAAAGAGTCTACTTTGGTTTTGGGTTTATTTGCGTTGGAGAGAATGGTTAAAATTGCTCAAGATACCTCTGCAGCAATGATATATGCAAACCATTTTCAAATAGCTAAAGGTGTGAAAAAGCAAGCTCCTGTTATTAGTTACCAGAAGGGAAGTCTTAGAGACGATTTTAATTTTGGATCTCTGCTTTTTTATAATTCAGAAGCTCTTAAAGCTGCTGCTGAATCTATGGATAGTAACTACATACATGCAGGAATTTACGATTTACGTCTTAAAGTTTCTCAAAAGGGAGAGTTAGTACATATAAATGAATATCTCTATACAGAGGTTGAGCAAGATACTCGTAAATCTGGGGAGAAAATATTTGATTATGTAGATCCTAAAAACCGTGCTGTTCAAGTAGAGATGGAGCAAGTTTGTACTTCTCATTTAAAAAAGATAGGGGGCTACCTTGAACCTAAATTTAAAGAGATTGAGTTTAATAAAGGAAATTTTGAGGTAGAAGCTTCGGTTATTATTCCTGTATACAATAGAATTAAGACAATTGAAGACGCTATAAAATCTGTTCTTATTCAAAAGACTTCGTTTAAGTTTAACCTTATAATAGTAGATAATCACTCTACAGATGGAACTTATGAGCTTATTGAAAAATATGCATCGGACCCAAGACTTATTCATGTTATTCCAGAAAGAAAAGATTTAGGAATAGGAGGTTGTTGGAATATTGGTGCTCACCATCCTAAATGTGGTAAGTTTGCTATTCAATTAGATAGTGACGATGTTTATAGTGACCAGAATACAGTCCAAAAAATAGTAGATGCATTCTATGCTCAAAACTGTGCAATGGTAGTTGGTACATATATGATGACCAATTTTGATATGGAGATGATTGCTCCAGGTATAATAGATCATAAAGAGTGGACTCCAGAAAATGGAAGAAATAATGCCTTAAGAATAAATGGGTTGGGTGCTCCAAGAGCTTTTTATACTCCTGTTTTGAGAGAGGTTAAAGTACCTAATACTAGTTATGGAGAAGATTATGCATTGGGGCTTAATATCTCTAGAGAGTATCAAATTGGAAGGCTTTATGATGTCCTATATCATTGCCGCCGTTGGGAAGATAACTCCGATGCCTCTTTAGACATTGTAAAGATGAACGACCACAACACCTATAAAGATAGAATTCGTACTTGGGAGCTAATGGCAAGAATTTCGTTAAACAAAAGAGATAAATAGAGAGAGTAGATGAGATTGAATTCAGAGAATTTAGCTGCTCTTTTTAAGGAGCAGCTTAGCTCCTGGGAGCAGGCGAGGGATAATTATAAAGCATTAGAAAACGTAATTGTTAAAGAGGTTAGCGTTGGTGGGTTCCCATTTAAAGTTCAGTTTAATCCTGCTAGAATAGTCTCTTCCTCGGCAAAAGTAGATAAGAAATCTATTAAGGAGAGGAAGTGTTTTTTATGTAGCGAAAACAGGCCTCAGGTTCAGAGAGGGTTAGATTTTGTTTATGAAAAAGAGAGAGAAAACCCCTATACTGTTCTAATAAATCCTTTCCCAATTTTCCCTAAACATTTAACAATTCCTATGGTCGCTCATAAAGATCAGCTTATTGGGGGTAGGATGGGAGCAATGCTCTCTTTAGCTAAAGAGTTACAAGATTTCACACTCTTTTATAATGGTCCTAAATGTGGTGCATCTGCTCCAGATCATTTTCATTTTCAAGCTGGAAATAGAGGGTTTCTTCCTATGGAGCAGCAGATATCT
>Ga0172377_10007337_pt1 | contig 11340 bp, 11 predicted proteins | sample Pumphouse3metaG_FD_119749 | JGI IMG/M metagenome (GOLD analysis project Ga0172377, IMG submission 119749) | Leachate microbial communities from a municipal landfill in Southern Ontario, Canada - Pumphouse #3 metaG | ecosystem: Engineered > Solid waste > Landfill > Unclassified | place: Canada... | reverse complement strand
GCATTGCTCCGCGCGCCTTTGCCGCTGCCGCAACCAGCAGAAGCGCAGCCGCGCAAGAGGCGGTAATAATAAGCAGAGTGCTTTTTCTTGCGTTCATAAGGCACTCCTTGGGCCGGAATTTGCTTGTAATTGAGCTGCGGGAAAGCAAGATTTATACCAGCTTATTGTAACATACAGGCTCATCTGCGGCAAGGATTATCTACCTCTGCATTAAAGCGCCCTGCCAGCCCTTGCCGTTTGAAACACGGGCTGCTTTAGGTATAGAAGATATATCCTACGGAGAAGGCATATGTTAAAGATATCCCTGATAGATAGTAGAGAAGGCATAAACAAGCTGCATGGCAAGTGGGATGAGCTCTTTAAGCTCTGCCCGGGCGCCAGCGTCTTTCAATCATGGGAGTGGGTGGCATCGTGCGCAGAGTTCTTGGGCGGGGGCAGGCGAATCTTTTTGCTCTGCGCGCAGGAAGGGGATCAAATTGTTGGAATAGCCCCCCTTGAGACAACCCCTGTCCTGGGCCTGCCCGTCCGGCGCCTGCAGTTTACAGGCACCGGCATATCGGATATTCTGGATTTTCTTGTTCTGCCCGGTTTTGAAGAGAGGTTCTTTCAGGCCGTGTGCGCATGGCTTGATAAAAACCCCCGCCTGTGGGATGTAATAGATTTGCATGATCTGCCGTCCGGCTCCCGCACCCCAACGGCCTTCACGGGCAAAGGATGGCGCTCTATCTGCCGGGATCAGAACATGAACTACTACCGGCCCCTCCCCCCATCCTGGGATGAGTATCTGCAGGAATTCGGGCGAAAAAAGCGGCATGAGATCCGCCGGATAGAAAGAGTGCTCTCAGACGAACATGAGGTCTTGCGCACGGTTCTTTCTAAAGAAGAGCTGGCTGCGGGCATGGATACCCTCTTCAGCCTGCACACAAACAGATGGCAGCAAATGGGAGATACCGGCATATTTTGCGAAGAGAGCCGCCGCAGGTTTTACAACCGCATTGCAGAGCTCTTTTATGACAAGGGGTGGATTAGGCTGCAGTGCATAAAGCTGGACGGAAAACTTAAGGCTGTTGGATTATGTTTCACCTGCAACGGCAAGGCGGGGTACTACATCACGGGATGGGATGCATCGCTGGCCGGGATAAGCCTGGGATCAAACCTTCTGGCCTTCTCTATCAAAGATTCCATAGAACAGGGCCTTACTGAATTTGATTTTCTGCGCGGAGCAGAGGACTATAAATCCCATTGGACAAAGCATGTGCGCATGACAAAACGGCTTTTTATTTACAGAAGGGATTTACGCTCCCTTTTTGGATTATATGCGGCGGCGGCAGAGAAGCGGATAGGCTACCGGACAAGAAGATTTATACAAAGGAATTTACGCAGACCGGAATCCCACGCATAAGATACACTCTCCGGCATTCCCCAAGGTTTACAAGTCCCGGCAGAATTTGTTATAGTGCAACTTGAATTAAAGGGACTTGCACCCAATAGCAGGCACAATCTCCCATACAGAGAGAACTTACATGAGCATAATAAGGGTTGATCTTAAAGAGAAGGCTTACAACATTCACGTGGGCCAGGATATACTCCCTTCGGCCGGGGAGCTGATAGCAGAGGCCTGCCGCGGGCGCCGGGCGGTTATTATAACCAACCCCAAAATAGGAAGGCTCTACGGCGGCATCCTTGCCGGCAGCCTTAAAGACGCCGGAATTGCGGCAGATATAGTTACCATCCCCGCCGGAGAGAGGCATAAAACGCTCCGCACAGTCTCTTCCCTCTACGAAAGGCTCCTTGATATGAAGATAGACAGGGGCGGCATAGCCATAGGTCTGGGCGGCGGAGTGGTTGGGGATATTACCGGGTTTGTTGCGGCAACCTACCTGCGGGGGATAGATTTTGTGCAGGTGCCCACATCCCTTCTTGCCCAGGTGGATGCAAGCATAGGCGGAAAGACGGGCGTAGACCTGGCCCGCGGCAAGAATCTTGTGGGCGCATTCTACCAGCCCAAGACCGTCCTTATAGACCTCTCCGTGCTGGGTACGCTCCCCCGCCGGGAGTTCCGGGCAGGGTTGGCCGAGATAATTAAACATGGTATAATTCAGGATGGTGAATACTTTAAATTTCTAGAGGAAAATTCGGGGATTATTCTAAAACGCAACCCGGAGGCGCTGGAGCATATTATCTGCCGTTCATGCCAGATTAAATCGGCGGTTGTCCGGGCGGATGAACGGGAGGCCGGTCTGCGCCGCATCTTAAACTACGGCCACACGGCAGGCCACGCCGTTGAATTGCTTACAGGGTACAAAACCCTTCTGCACGGAGAGGCCGTTGCAATAGGAATGGTAACCGCGGCCCTTGTTGCCCGGGAGATGGGGGGCGCAGATGCAGACCTGGCCCGGCGCCTGGCCTGTGTGCTCACCTCCGCAGGGCTCCCGGTAAAGCTCCCGGAAGGGCTAAGCCCCCGCGCAGTGGTAGACGCCATGAAGCTTGATAAAAAAGTCCTGGGCGGCCGGCTTAACACGGTGCTTGTAAACAGCCCGGGCAGGGCCTTTGTGGCGGATAACGTAACCCCGGAAATCTGGCAAAAGGCTCTCTCAGCCCAGATGAAACTTTAATTAAATGCTTTGGCCGCAGAGCCTTCAGTCGCCGCTGCTTAAGCAGGGAAACCTTTAAGAAAACATTAATCCCAGGAGTCTGCCGTGCAGGTTTTTAAAGAGCGCGCAGTAGAAATAATATCTTCAATATGGCTTGTTATAATAGCGCTGGGGTACGTAGCGCGGTACTATCTGGAGCTGGATGTAGACTTCTCCTGGGCCTACCTGATAATGCTCCTTGTTGCGGCTGCGGGCGCAAGCCTCTCCGTTATTAAAAAGCTAGAGGCAAAAAGGAAGAGATAATAGTCCGGGCCCCATCTGCTGGGCGTTCGCTTTGGAGGTAGCCAAGTGATCGGTACGGTTATCAAACACAGATACGAACTAATAGAAAAGATAGGCGAAGGCAACCTGTTCTCTGTTTACAAGTGTGAAGACAAAATAGAGAACCGGCTTGTAGCCATGAAGATACTGCTGCCGCAATACTCTGCAGACCGAATGTTTGCAGAGCGGCTTCTGGTAGAGGCAAAAGCAATGGTTGGGGTAGCGCACCCCGGCATTGTAGAAGTCTATGATTGCGGAGAGCAGGAAGGCATCTACTTTGTAATAGTAGAGTACGTAAGGGGGGTAGACCTTAGGGAACGCATTAGAAGGAGCGCCCCGTTTACCCCGTCAACGGCCGTTGATGCCGGAATGGCCATCTGCGAAGTTATAGATTTTGCGCATAAACACGGCTTTGTGCATGGGGACCTCCGCCCCGGAAACATCCTGGTCACCCCGGAAGGGCATATAAAGATAGCAGATTTCTGGGTGGGCGGCGCTATTGCATCTTCCCAAACCCTCAGCGCAAACGCCATTATGCGTTCCATCCACTACATGGCCCCGGAGGTGGCGGAAGGGAAGACCCCTGCGCAGGCATCGGATATCTACTCCGTGGGGATAATCCTCTTTGAGCTTCTGGTAGGGGTTGTGCCCTTTGACGGCGATACCCCAATCGCCATAGGGCTTCAGCATGCCCGCGCCCCCATTCCATCCGTGCGGTCGCTTAACCCCGGCGTGCCCAGGAACCTGGAGCCCTCGGTTGCCAAAGCCCTGCAGAAGGCGCCGGAGAGCAGATACCGCTCCGCAAAGGCCATGCTGAACGATCTTAAATCCGCCAGGGAAGGCCTTCGCACATCCAAATCCGGTCCGCCGGATCAGCAGGCGGCCATACCGGATATATCCGAAGCCAGCGTGCTAAGCGAAACAGAGCCGGCGCTCCTGGCCGCGCTCCGCCGGACGCTTCTGGCAATAGTCCTTATTGTGGCGGTAGTCTCCGCCCTGCTCATAGGCTACGTCTGGATGCGTCCCGGGGAGATAACTGTCCCTGACATGCTGGGCAAAACGCTTACAGAAGCGCAGCAGGTGGCAAACGCCAACCACTTCCAAATAGCCGTGAAGAGCGAACAGTTTAACGATGATTACTCGGAAGGCACCGTCTACTATATGAACCCCGCAGGCGGCCGAAGCATAAAAGCCGGCAAGGTGGTAGATGTATGGATAAGCAAGGGTTCCCGGTACGCCACCGTGCCCAACTGCCTGCGCCTCACCACAGAAAACGCGCGTGAGAGAATAGCCGCCGCCGGGTTGAACGTGGGAGAGATCTCTCAGGAGTACAGCTCTGCCATAGCGGCGGGGAGCATATCAAAACAGGTGCCCTCCGCCGGCAAAAAAACAGAACGTGGGCAACCCGTGAACCTTGTAATAAGCCTGGGGCCGGACCCCACTGTAGAGATACCCGCAGATTCTGCCGGTTCTGCGCAAAGCGGGCCCGCGCAGTCTTTTGATGTAAAGTTTACGGTGCCGAAGGGCCGGGACCCTCAGCCGGTAAGGATAATAGTTCTTGACGACAACGGCGAGAACGTGGTCTATTCAGAACTCCTGCACCCGGGAGACAAGGTAAACCAGACGGTTCAGGGCACCGGAAAAGAGATAACCATAAGAGTATATATTGCAGATAAACTAGTCAGGGAGGAACACAGTAGATGATAAAGATTTCACCCTCCCTGCTGTCCGCAGATTTCAGCAATCTTGAAAGGGATGTGCGCAGGGTTACGGCTGCAGGTGCAGACTGCATTCACTGCGATGTTATGGACGGCAGGTTTGTCCCGAATATCACGTTCGGGCCGCTGGTGATACGTGACATAAGGGATAAAACGGATCTGCCGCTTATAGGCCACCTTATGATAGAGCACCCGGAGGACATTCTGGCAGAGTTTATAAAAGCCGGATGCGATACCATTCTTGTGCACGCAGAGGCGTGCATCCACCTGCACAGAACGCTTCAGCAGATTAAAGAGGCCGGGGCGCTTGCAGGGGTGGCCGTCAACCCCTCCACGCCGCTCTGCATGGTGGAAGAAGTAATGGGCGATATGGACGAGCTTTTAATTATGACGGTAAACCCCGGCTACGGCGGGCAGGCCTTCATACATTCCATGCTCCCCAAGATAAGGGCGGCCAGGGCGCTTGCAGATGAGCGCGGCCTCTCCCTGGATATTGCGGTGGATGGCGGGGTTAATCTGGAGACCTGCAAGCTGGTTGTAGAAGCGGGCGCAAACGCCCTTATAGCCGGATCGTTCGTCTTTACCAATCCGTCCGGTATAGACGCCGCCATCTCCGGTCTAAGGGAGCGGCGTGGTACACTTTAACAAAGGCATCATACTTCAGGCAGTGCTCTTTCTGGGGTTCCTGCTAACCCTGGGCCTGGTCTGGTTTGAGATAAGGGCCTGGCGGAGGGGAACCAACAGGCTTACCCCCAGGCAGAACAAGCTGAGGATTGCATCTGCGGCGCTTATGGCGGCAGTCTTTGCCATGATGCTTGCAGGCAGATGGCTTCCGCAGGAGAATCTCATCCTTGCGCTCTCATACTGGCTTTTCTGCACGGGGCTTGCCATATTGGCGCTCTTTATCTCCATCCTTCTTATGAGGGAGGTGGGGGAGAGCTATCTGGAAGAGAAGAAGAGCATGCTAAAAGAACTGGGGCACGGAAACCGTGAAGACGGGCATGACGCATAAAGAGTTTATGAAGCAGGCGCTGCTTCTTGCGCGGCGCGGCAGAACCAGCCCCAACCCCATGGTAGGGGCTGTCCTGGTTAAGGACGGCGCCGTTGTGGGGAAGGGATACCACCCCAAAGCAGGCATGCCGCATGCAGAAATCCTGGCCCTCCGCCAGGCCGGAGTGCGGGCTTTGGGGGCAGACCTTTACGTTACGCTGGAACCCTGCTGCCACCACGGAAAGACTCCGCCCTGCGCAGATGCCGTAATAGCATCCGGCGTTAAAAGAGTCTTTGCCGCCATGGCAGACCCCAATCCGCTGGTCTGCGGCAAGGGATTTGAGCGCCTCAGGTCGGCCGGGGCAGAGGTGCATGTGGGCCTTCTGGAAGAGGCGGCGCAAGAGCTCAACCGGGGCTTTATAAAACGCGTAACATGCGGCAGGCCCTTTGTTCTGTGGAAGGCGGCAATGACCCTTGACGGCAAGACTGCCTGCCACACAGGGGATTCCCGGTGGGTAACCGGGGAGTCCGCCCGGCGTCATGTTCACCGGATAAGGAGCCTGTCAGACGCCGTAATGGTAGGAATAGGCACCGTACTTGCAGATAACCCGCAGCTCACCGTGCGTGCCTGCAGGGGGCAAAATCCGCTCCGTGTAGTGGTGGACGCGCGGGCAGAGACTCCTCCCTCCTCCCGAGTGCTGGGGGATGAGGCAGAGACAATTATAGCCGTCACAAACAGCGCCCCCATAGGCCGCGTAGAAGCGCTCAGGGGTGCGGGCGCCGGGATTATAGAAGTGGAATCGCAGGCGGGAAGGGTGAACCTTACCCTTCTATTAGAAACCCTTGCCGGGCTTGGAATAAACAATATGCTCCTGGAGAGCGGGGGGCGGCTCTCCGCCTCTATGCTAAAGAGCGGGCTTGTTGACCGGGGCCTTATATTTATTGCGCCAAAGATTGCGGGCGGGCGGGATGCCCCAACCCCCGTTGAAGGGGACGGCGCCTCCCTTATGGCGGAGGCCCTTAATACGGGCACCCCCAAAGTCCGCCGCTTTGGGGATGACATAGCCCTGGAGTTTGATATTTGACGGATGCCGGGCACAGGGGATACCTCAACGGCAAATTGCTTGCAAATGGAGAAGGCATGTTTACGGGACTTATTGAAGAAGTTGGAAGAGTGGCACGCGCCACCCCCTCCGCCGGCGGGGTGAGGCTGGTTATACATGCGCCCATTATCTCCGCCGGCGTAGCAATAGGAGACAGCGTAAGCATAAACGGAGCATGCCACACCGTGGTCTCCGCCGCCCCGCCCTGCATGGAGTTTGATTCCGTAAAAGAGACTGTGGGCAGAAGCACAACCGGCGCCCTCCGCCCCGGCGATGTTGTAAACCTTGAATGCGCGCTAAGGGCCGGAGACAGGCTTGGCGGGCACATGGTACAGGGGCACGTGGACGGCACTGGCCGGATAGCAGATATAAAACAGGCCGGCACGGAGACCCGCATAAAGATAGAGGCTCCGGCAGAGATACTAAAGTTTATGGTAGAAAAAGGCTCCATAGCCGTAGACGGCATAAGCCTCACGGTGGCAGAGGCGGGCAGGGATTCCTTTACCGTGGCGGTTATTCCCCACACGCTGGCAGAGACCACGCTGGGCAAAGCATCCAAAAATAAAACCGTTAACCTGGAAACTGATATAATAGGAAAGTACGTATATAAATTTGTAGAAAAAAAAGAGACTTCCGGCGACAGCGCGCTTCTGGAGAAGCTTGTATCCGGCGGGTTCATGGAGTAGAGTTGTGCAGAACGGAATATGTTCCATAGAAGAAGCCATAGAAGATTTTAAGAACGGCAAAATAGTAATAGTTGTAGACGATGAAGACCGGGAGAACGAAGGCGATTTTATTATGGCCGCAGATAAGGTGACTCCCGAAGCCATAAACTTTATGGCAAAATACGGCCGCGGGCTTGTCTGCCTCCCTGCCACAAAGAGCCGGATGGAAGAGCTGGAACTCTCTATGATGGTAGACAACAACACCGCCCTCCTTGAAACGCCGTTCACCGTAAGCATAGACGCAGTACACGGCACCACAACGGGGATCTCCGCCTTTGACAGGGCGCAGACAATAAAGACCTTTATAGATCCAAATGCCGCCCCCAAAGACCTGGCGCGCCCGGGGCACATCTTCCCGCTTGCGGCAAAAGACGGCGGCGTGCTTATGCGGGCCGGGCATACGGAGGCGGTTGTAGACCTGGCGCGCCTCTCCGGGCTCTATCCCGCAGGCGTGCTCTGCGAAATTTTAAGCGAAGACGGCACCATGGCCCGCCTGCCGGAACTCTGCCAAATAGCAGAAAAGTTTGATCTTAAAATTGCCACCATAGCAGATCTAATAAAATACCGGCGCCGCACAGAGAAGCTGGTACACCTGGCGGCAAAGACCAAGCTCCCCACCCGCTTTGGAGAGTTTGATCTTTATGCCTATGAAACAAGCATAGAAGATAAACCGTACGTAGCGCTGACCATGGGAGACGTAACGGATGGACAGCCGGTGCTTGTGCGCATACATTCAAGCTGCGTAACCGGCGACGTTCTGCACTCCCTGCGCTGTGATTGCGGGGAGCAGCTTGAGCGGGCAATGAAGGCCATAGCCAGGGAAGGCAGGGGCATACTGCTCTACATCTTCCAGGAAGGGCGCGGTATAGGGCTTGTGAACAAACTTAAGGCCTACGCACTGCAGGACAAGGGCCTTGATACCATAGAAGCAAACGAGCGCCTGGGGTACCCCGCCGATCTTAGAGATTACGGATTAGGGGCGCAGGTGCTTATAGACCTGGGCGTAAAAAAGATACGGTACATGACAAACAGCCCGTCAAAACTGGCGGGGCTTTTAGGGTACGATTTAGAAATAGTGGAAAGGGTGCCGCTTGTAGTGGAGCCTAACGCAGCCTCCTGCCGGTACCTTGCCACAAAGCGGGACAGAATGGGGCACATGCTTGGCCCCAACCTTAGCAAAGAGGAGACAGGACATGACAAAGACCTTTGAAGGCAGGCTGGTTGCCGACGGGCTTAAATTTGGCATAGTAATCAGCCGGTTCAACGAGTTCATCACAGGGAAACTCCTGGAGGGCGCAAAGGATGCGCTCATCCGCCACGGCGCAGGGGAAGAGAACATCTCCGTTGCCTGGGTGCCCGGCACCTTTGAGATACCCCTGGCGGCAAAGAAGATGGCAGCATCTAAAAAGTACAATGCCGTCATCTGCCTTGGCGCACTTATCCGCGGGGCCACGCCGCACTTTGATTACATAGCGGCGGAAGCATCAAAAGGCATAGCGCAGGTTGGGCTTGAAACCGGCGTGCCGTGCATCTTTGGCGTTATAACCACGGAATCCATAGAACAGGCAATAGAACGTGCCGGCACCAAATCCGGCAACAAAGGGTTTGCCGCCGCAGAAGCAGCAATAGAAATGGCAAACCTGCTTAACAATATAGATAATACATAGTCCGTAGATGCTTCACCCGGACTTTTAGAGGTGAAAGATATGAAACTGGGCAGAATAGTCTCTTACGTGCTGGTTTTTGTGCTGGGCTTTGCGGCCTGCGCACTTATTATCTACAAGCTTGGGTACACATCCGGGACAACATCCGCCGGAGCCGTCTCTAGCAACCTGGGCGCGCGGCCGTTTACACCGCTTGTTCGCAAGGGGCAGAACCCCATTGCAGATGCGGCGGAAGCCGTAGGCCCGGCAGTAGTGAATATAGATACGGTAACAGAGCAGCGGGTGGCAAATCCGTTTGAAGGGTTCTTCGGCGGCCTGCCGGGCATGCCTCAGCGGCAGCTCACCATGGGGAAGGGTTCCGGCGTTATCATAAGCCGGGACGGATACATCCTCACAAACAACCATGTGGTTGCAGGTGCACAGCGCATAAGCGTAAGGCTTAAGGACGGCCGAAAGTTCCATAACGTACGGCTGGTAGGTTCAGACAGCCGCACAGACCTTGCAGTCTTAAAGCTTGCCTCAAACAACCTGCCCTTTGCCCGGCTGGGTAATTCTGATGCCATTCGGGTGGGCGACTGGGCCATTGCGCTGGGCAACCCGCTGGGCCTGGAGAACACCGTTACCGTTGGAGTAATAAGCGCCACCAAAAGAAACGAGCAGGCCGGCATGGGCACGCATCTTGAAAACCTTATTCAAACAGATGCCGCCATAAACCCCGGAAACAGCGGAGGGGCGCTTGCAAACATAGCCGGCGAAGTGATAGGCATAAATACCATGATAGCCTCCACAGACCAGGGGCCGCAGAAGGGCAACATAGGAATAGGGTTTGCCATCCCCATAAACTCCGCCCGCGGCATAGTAAAAGAACTAATTGCAAAAGGCAAGATAGTGCGCCCGTTCCTTGGCGTAGGCCTTGGAGACATTACCGGCGACCTGGCGGACTGGTACAAGGAGCGCGGCTATTCTGCAGCCAAGGGTGCGGTGATTATGCAGGTCTATTCCGGCAGCCCGGCAGCGGCAGCGGGGCTTAAGCAGGGGGATATTATAACAGAGATAGACGGCGCAAAGGTTACCGGCAGCCAGCAGGCAGTCAAAATAATAGCCGGGCGCAAAGTGGGCCAGGTTGTAAGGCTCTCCGTCTGGAGGATGGATAAGACCTTGCTTATAGGGGTAAAGCTGGCAGAGATGCCAAGAAGCCCCGCCGGATAGCGGGTTTGGCAGACGTAACTTAAAACAGAGCCCGGCGCAGGATTTGTCCCTGCGCCGGGTTTTTAAGCAAAAAAAAGAGGCCCCGCCAAGATTATGCAGGGCCCACATGCAGAGAAGTTAATACTCCCACATGATTGTAAAAAAGAATTACTCAACCCGAGTATAGCATTCCCTTTTGCAACTGTCAAGAAGGCCTCTTTTGCGCTTTTTTGCACAGGGGTATAATGTTAAATCCCCGGCAGGGTAAACGGTTCAAAGGGACGCAGAAGAGAGAACACCTGCAGGCGGCGGGCGCCGGCCTCCAGCACATAAACCCGCCCAAAACTATCCATCTGGGCATCCACCGGCTGAAAGAGCAATCCTTCCTCCAGCCCGTACCAGCCAAAACGCCTAAGGAAAGTGCCGGAACGGTCAAAAATCTTAAAGGAATGCTCGCCCCGGTCCACAACCCATATCTGATCGTTTCTATCTACAAAGACCCCGGCAGGGAAGGCAATATCCTGCTCGCCGTGGCCCTGGAACCCAAAGCGGTACAGGTACTTGCCGTCCCTGTCAAAGACCTGCACGGGCATGCCGGAACGGTCGACGGTATAGATTCTGCCCTGCCGGTCCGTCGCGGAATCTGCCAACCCGCGAAACTTCCCCTTGCCATCACCCTCCGACCCCACATAGAACCGGAACTTCCTGTCCGGGCCAAGCACTATGATGCGCTGGGTTGCCCTGTCCACAATATAGATATTTCCGTTTTTATCCACAGAGATTCTGCCCGGGCGGGGCGCTGGTTTGCCTTCTTCCTGCGGGAGCTCTATGGTGCCCGCTTTGCCGGAGGAATCCAGCACCTTTACCGGCCCGGCCGCATCTTCAGAGACCAGCAGTTTGCCGGATTTATCAATCGCAAGCCCAAAAGGAGCCTTTATCCCATCCGATGCGCTGTAACGCATCTTCGGCATCCCCTGAAGCGTAAAAACATCCACCTCTCCGGCCTTTAAATCTGCAATATAGATAAGACCGGCGCT